>Ga0364919_10085_pt1 | contig 48192 bp, 42 predicted proteins | sample SorcelJu500001C7_2_FD_206953 | JGI IMG/M metagenome (GOLD analysis project Ga0364919, IMG submission 206953) | Enriched cells from Trout Bog Lake Hypolimnion, Wisconsin, USA - BchlTB.June20.5000.01.C7 | ecosystem: Environmental > Aquatic > Freshwater > Lake > Hypolimnion/Profundal zone | place... | reverse complement strand
GACGTGATACCCGTATATACTTTTATTCTGGCCCAGTCTCCATTTCTGATATCCTCCATGGCTTTTTGCGAATAGTACCTTAGCCACCAAAGCCTTTTGAGAGAGAAGGTTATACGCAGCTTCATTACACCGTATAAGAGCCAATTTAAACCGAACCGCCTTAGCCTGGTAGACGTTAAAAAATATATCATCCTCGTGGTTATCCTAGCATTTACCTGTGCATAGTCATTCAACAGAAAAAATAATCTGTTTATATAAGTCTTTTTTGGTCCATCGATACATTTACTGTAAACATCCCGCATGTCATCGGTTATGATACCGTCTTTTTTGGCCATTTCATACAATTCGGTTTCCGGATAAAAAGTAAGGGAAAATAGGTTGAGCTTGTAAGGAGTCGGAAGCTTTGAAAGAAACGCAAGCGTCTCAATCAGATCATCATCGGTCTCCCAGGGATTATCCAGTATTATATCATAGCTCGGCACCATCACCTTATCTTTAAATTCGTTGATCACTTTGATTATGCCCTCGACCTGCTGGTTTGAATAATTCCTCTTATAAAATTTCTTGGTGCGGCTGCTTCCTGTCTGTATGCCCATCCTGACCCAGCGTAAACCTGCGTCTACGAGCATCAATAGTTTCTTCCTGCTGAACATCAGCGGGGCTATGCCCGGCACAAGAAGCGGTAGTCCTATCTCTTTTTTATAAAGTTCGCAGAACCTTTGCATCTCATCATCACTATAGATGAAGAAGCAGTCATCCTCGAATATCATGTTGGTTACAAACAGCATAGACCTCTTAATATCGACCAGTTCTTTTATTATATTATCTACGCCTCTTTTCCTGACCATCTTTCTATCGGTATGCATCCTGTTAAAAAAATTATTACAGCAATACGTGCAGATATACGGACAGCCCCTGGTAGCCATCGTGACGTACGAATAATGAGTATATTTATTCAACAGCCCTTCATTCATTCTGCGAATGCGCCCCCCGTTCAATATGTAATGGTCATTGTAGTTGTAATCCGGGATCGGCAGAGAATCGAGATTTTGGGTTAAAGGCCGCATCGCGTTCTTTATCACTCTTCCGTTCTCTTTAAACCACACGCCCTCGACGCCGTGCAAGAACTTCCCTTCTTTCATTGTATGGATGACCTCGGATAATGTCGCCTCACCCTCGCCCACACATACAATATCGGCATGATGAAGGCATTCCTCGGGTCGTATGGTAGGGTGCACTCCTCCCCACATCACCGGAACTTCTAAACTATTTTTCAACATTTCCGTGATCTGGACGGCATTATTAAAATAATTCGTCATCAGCGAAATACCGATGAGATCGGATCCCTCCGACAATTCGACAACCTGCTCTAGCACTTTGGATCTATACCTTTTAGAATAGTCATTCATTAAAAAAATGGTCTGGACATCATGACCTTCTCTTTTAAGGCATGCGGAGATGGTTCTCAAGCCGAATGCCTGGATATATTTATAAGGATTGATTAAAGTGATTTTCACCCTGTCTCCTTGTTACTGCGGTTAAAACAATCGGAGTGATGCTAAGTTAAAGTTTCTTCAATATCAAAACACCGGGAAGCAAGAGACCGTCCAGACCGGAATTGACAAAAGTGTAAAGCGCATCAGATGCTGTCCGCACAATAGGCATCCCGTGAAGGTTCAGAGAGGTATTGAGCATACCGCCTATCCCTGTCTTTCTTTCGAACGCCTTGATTATACTGTAGTATTCGGGATTGATCTCCTCCTCGAGAACCTGAGGCCGAATGGTAAAATCATAAGGATGCACTGCTGCCGCAAGATGGCGCCTCGCCAATTCAGTCGTATCAAAAGCAACTGTCATAAATGGCGCCTTAAGGTTCTTTGGATTTACCAGATATTCTTTTGCGCGTTCGCTCAGTATGGTAGGCGTAAACGGCATCCAAAAATCTCTGAATTTTATCTTTTCATTGATCTTTCTCACGTTCTCCCATTTTGAAGGATCGCATAAAATAGACCTGTTGCCCAGCGCTCGCGCGCCGAATTCCATATCTCCGGCACATCTGGCAATAACGCTCCCATTGACCAACAATTCGGCTATAGCATCCGGAGACGGGTTACGCACTACTGTAAATTTTTTAAAGGCGTCATATTCTTTGAGCGCCTCTTCAACCTCATCGTTACCGGGGGAGGATCCCAGATAGGCATATATAAGCGGACGTATATTATCTTTCTTTTGCGCGACAATAAAAGCCGCCCCCATACACACCGATTCATCTCCGCCGCTCGGTGGGACAAAAAAGTCTTTGACGCCCGGCAGATCGGCTAGGACTTTATTTATTTTCACATTCATCGAAAGACCTCCGCTGAAAACCAGACGGTCTACGCCAAGTTCCTTCAAAATGTTGGTTATCCACTCGGCGGTAAGCTCTTCCGCCCATTGCTGTAAGCCGCCGGCTATGCCGTCGAACCGGATCGCCTCTTTCTCAAATTTCTCCTTGAAATAGAAATACATATCCGGCGGTTTGTTCTTCCATTTAAAATCCAATCCATCCACAACAAGCGTCTCTTTAAAGATCTGGTATGCCGGTTTTTTTATGTACTCCTTTGCATAAGGAGCAAGCCCCATGACCTTATATTCGTGCTCATGGGGCTTAAAGGCCAGGATCAGGGTCATCCATTTGTATATCCTTGCGATATGGCACATGGTAGTTCTGTGGACTTCCCGGATTATATTACCCTGGGCAACGCTTATCGTTGCATTACAGTCATCCCCCCAGCTGTCGGCCGTAACAACGGCCGTCTTTTTTGATCTGTCTATAGGAGACGCAAAATAGGCGTAATATGCATGAGCCTTGTGGTGATCTACAAAAAAAACCTTGTCGGAGGGTACGCCGATATGCCGAAAAAGAACTGATCTTTGCTCTTTCTGAAATGCCTCGTTCCATTTTTCTTTGGGCGTATCTTTTAAAAAATCAAAATTGTAATGCATGCCGGACGGATCGCTGAACCGCGGTTCGTTCTGGAGATTTTCCCAAAAAAGCGAACTCTTATTCTCTAAAAGGACGGGCTTCCAGTATTCATGCATCTCTCGGATATAATCTTTGATCGTGAACCGCGCAACACGCTTTATTTTCGTTTGGATAGGATCTTGCCAAAGGCCGCCGTAGACTACGACATCGCATTGTTCGGGAGAGACTGCCGCCTTATTTAATACGAACTCTATCGATTCACGGGGATACCCCTCGTCGTTTTTCTTTCTTGTAAATCTCTCTTCCGAAGCGCATGCAACTACCGCGCCATCTTTAATGAGGGCTGCGGATACATTATGACCGCCGTTTATTCCCAGGACTACCATGTCATATCCCCTTTTCTAATCAGGTACTTTTACCTGCATGCTTTGTCCTATCCCGTTACTGCCCACGGTTCCTTAAAACTCTTCGTAAGTATGATAACATGTGCTGCACAACGGCATCGACTTGTGCATATTCCTATCCAGCATGTCCCTGAACCTTTTAAGATCCCCCGAATGATTCCATATGTCAAAAAGGCTTGAAACCGCCGTGTCGCCTACAACCATGAAATTATCGTAATCGCCGCAGCAACAAGTGACCTTACCGTTCCAATCGACGCTCAATTTCTGGTATACTTCCGTGCAAGGGCTGTATACCCTCTTTATAGTCATGCGCTTCTTTAGAGCCTCAAACTTCCCCATAGACTTCAATGACTTCAGCTGGCCTTCCGACAACTGCGCCAAATTGGTCTTCCCGACTCCTACAGAATCCGCTATGCCCGCCCAATAGTCCATGAATCTTATTATCTCATCCTTCGATTCATCCATCATAGTGCTGGAAATATGTATATACGGTTTTTTGCGATCTTCGCGCAGTTCGACTATTTTGGCAATGTTTGAAACGAGCTCATCGTAACGATCATTATTTCTCATGATCTCGTACTGCTCCTTGGAAGCACCTTGAAATGAAAATATCAGCACGTCCAGCTCCATATCTATGAGCGATTTCATATCGCTTTCGCTGATGGCAAGGCCATTATTGGTGATATGAAGAGGCAGGCCTTTTTGTTTGGCATAGGCGCAGAATTCTATTATGTTTTCATGCAGAAAAGGCTCTCCGAGCCTTATCAACCGCACGGGCGTATTATGCAGGACACATTCATCTATCACCTTCTGAAATAGCTCCCACTCCATGAAACCTTTATCCCGCGTCATGATCTGCTGTACACAAACCGAGCACGATAAATTACAATGATTCGTGAGCTCTATATCCACCAGGGAAGGGAATTTGGAAGGTATATCCCTGTTTTTCAGGACATTTTTGAAAGATTCGCTTTCATAAACTTTCTGAAAAACGTTTTCCCTTTTTGATCTTGGATTCTTTATAAACATAACGAAACCTGTTCACCTTTCATGCCATCTATTTTTTTGATTCCATGCCGCTATTTATCCCTTGGCGTAACTTATATTTTGTTAAACCTATCAGAGCAAGTAATTGCTTCACTCTTTTCATGGTGATGACATAAAAAATTACATAATAGAACGCATAAAAAACGTAAAAGAAAACTGTTTTTCTGCACTTAAGCACTATTCGGGCTGTCATGGATTCTGTATTCGCGCTTTTCGCTCGAACATATCTGTGAAAATACATAATACGGGTAATGGAGTCCATCTGCTTTACGTCTTCCATACCCCAATTTTTCAGATACACATCTTTGATCTCATCATCAATAAGGCCTTTTTTCTTGGCTCTTTCATATAATTCGGTACCCGGAAATAGCACCAAAGGAAATAATATGATTGCAGCGCCTTCTGGAAGATAGGTTATGAATCTCATGGTATCGAATAATGATTTTTTTGTTTCGAAAGGATTATCTACGATGAACAGATATTGTGGATGTGGTATTTTTTCCTTATATTTTTCAAGCATTTCCACGCTCTTTAAAATCGCTTCCTGCGAAGTTCTCCTGCTATATAAATCTAGAAGCGTCCGTTGGTTGTACGACTGAATTCCGACACAAACGAAATGCAACCCCGCCTCTATCATCAGCTCGAGCTTGCCTTCATTGATTTCTAACGGGGATAAAATACACACCATCGGCAAATTAATTCGCGCCTTGTATTTATCACAAAATTCTTTTATCTCGTTGTTATTTCTTACAAAGAAGGTCTCGTCTGCGATAAGAACGGACTGAATAAATCTAAATTTGCTTTTTATGAACTCTAATTCTCTTATGACGCCCTCGATATTTCTCTTCCTTACTAAATGAACCCTTTCTCCGTATATTTTTCTGAGCGCGTTATTACAGCAATAACTACAGCTATGGGGACAATTTCTTGTTGTAAGCACCATATATTCAAATAAAGGCTTCTGCGGCGCTTCGGACAAGCGCGTGGCCCGCCGTAAATGCTCTTCACTCATCCGGACCACTCTGTCTGCTTCCATGATATAATGATCGCGCATGTCATAATCCGGCGAAGGATATTTATCCAAGTTTTGTTCCAACGGCCGCAACTCATTTTTAATAATATCGTTGTTTCTCCTGAACCATATATTTTTTATATTATCCCTGATACCGTTTTTCAATTTCTCGGCTAATTCAAGCATCGCGTCTTCACCTTCTCCAACACAAACCATATCTGCATACCTAATGCATTCGTCCGGACGCACAGTTGGATGTATACCGCCCCAAATAACCGGAATATCAACTTTATTCTTGATCCTCGAGGTGAGATCTTTGACTCTAACGAAATAGTTGGTCATTAATGAAATACCTATTAAATCCGAATCCTTGCATAGGTCAATTACATCAGTAACTACCTCCTCTGAATATATGCTTGCGAATGAGGAGTCAGGTAGGTTCAGAAATATTAAATTAGTCTCATGCCCATACTGTTTCAGATAAGAAGATATGGTTCTCAGCCCTATCAAGTCGATAGATTGATATGGAGATATCAATGTTACCTTAATTTTGTTATTACCTAGCATCGCTCTGGGACATCCTTTGATTTCATAACTTGACGTATTTCAGGACCAGAATATCTTTTAGCTTCTCTTCATATTCTTGCGGTTTAAAAATTCGATCGTAGAATAGACCGATCAAAAACCTCATGTTGGATAATGAGTATTTGCCATGATCGATTATAACCGTGTACTGTGGATCTGCCTTCACATATTGCCCCATATTATACAGCGGATAATCCCGCTGATCTATATAGTCCCCGGTATTAGTAAAAACGGCGGCATATGACCCAAAACGCCTCGTATCGTCAAATGCTGCCCTGAATAGTGAGTTATATTCAAAATATCTATAAATCCTTCCTTGCGAATTCAGCTCCTGAGTATTATCAACAAATAAAAATGTAGTATTATTTTTTATGATATCGCTCGATTTAAAAGCTTCCGCAAGCGCCTGCTGCTTAAAAGAATCTTTTAGACACACCAGGTACCCCTCCGCATTTGCCATGATAAATGCCCCGATAAGAAAAGAGTAAAATAGCTTTTCAACTGCAGGACTTGCCCTAAGCCGCCTCAAACATATTTTAAGTCCATAATATAAACCCAGGCTTGCCCCGAGAGGAACAAGCATCTGGTGCCTGCCCTGATAGTCAGCGAGGCAACCATAATTACCCGTTAAAGCATAGGGGAGGACTCCTGAAACAAAAATGACAAATCCCAACCCCAGCAATCTCAAATCATACTTTTTGTCAGGCGCCCTGTTATTGGACGCAACGGCTCTATCCAATAATATGAATACCAAAAGTACCATACATATGAGATATGTGAAATTATTCATCGCATACCGTACTGCGCAATCAATAGGAAATAGAAATGAGGCATAAAAACTTTGGAATATTATAACCGGCGACATAAGTATATTGCTTAGATGTAATTCATTATATCCCTGGTACCGAAGGTAGGGCCTAAAATAGAGGTTTTTGATGATACAGAAAAGCAATGGCAATATTACAAAATCCGCATATCTGGATAAAACACCAAGCGCGTCTTTAATGGTCTTGACGCATCTTCTTTCTATGTAAAAAATATACATCATGACAATGGCGTAGAATACGAGCAAGGATCCCGTAAGGAAAGAATGATAAAAAAGCAGGAGAGCTATAATGCGCAATAACAAGCTCCTCTTTTTCATGTATAATGCAAGCAATAAAAAAGCCAAAAAGAATATGGCCAGTGACAAAGAATAATGAGAGGTGGATATGGCTATCCGTGTAAAATTAACCGGGAACACACTGAATAACAGAACGATGGACAGTCTGGAAGCATTGTCGATCTCCTTAATATCCTTCAATATCCTGTTCAGGCACAATGCTGACAGGAGAAAAGAAAAGAATATTACAAGCCTGGGCGCTATCAGGGTATTAAAGGAATAGATGAATATCATGTAATATCCGATCCATGGCCCGCCGGCTTCATTTAACTGCGCCATGATGTCCGACTTAGCCATGTGGTAAAAACACCAATCGTCGACAAATAGACCGTCATTAAATAAGATCAGCCCGTAAGCCAAAGAATATAGTAATGCTATTAAAAACATCTCATTCTTCAGAACGGCTCTCAAGGTATTCATTAAAATCCGCATTTATCATGTCCTCGCTGTAAAAAATATCCATCCGTCTATAAGATTATTAGTGCTTTTCGAATCATCAGCCGTTTTTTAAATATTTCTCCTTAAAAACAACCTTCATGACATAAAAGTTACGCAGTACATGATGACGTATGAGAAAATCACGCTTATCAGTGTAAGCGCAACCTATCCTGGAGGCATAGATAAATATGGGAATAGCAGCCGACAGGATCGTAGAAAACAATTTAACATCGAGCAAACGAATTATCATGTCACCAAGCAGGCGAGGAAGTTTAAAAGCGCAAAATAGGCGAAGCGCCAGCGTACGGTAGTAAGGTGAGAGCTGCAATTTTGGTAACAGGCGCCACGCTGAAAGATTTTCACCGTTTAAAATGGAAGCGGCTTGGGCCTCGTTAAGCGCGCCCATCTTTACGGCGATGTCGACGATTTCCGATTTAGGAAAATATTGCAAATAGGCCAGATTGACCCAGTCAGGCCTTATTTCTTTGTAGAATTTTATCGCCTCGTCAAGATGCTCCCTCGTCTCGCCCGGCAGATTGGCTATATGATCCACCAGAACGAATATTTTTCGCGTATGTGCATGCTTAACCAGCGAGCGGATGCTATCATTCGTCTCGTATCTATGTAGCGTGTTCCTGCGCACGTCTTCTATGGTACTCTGAAATCCGAACTGCAGTAATACACAGCCTGCGTCCGCCAGCATATCCAGCGTCTGTGTAGTATGGACTGTAGGGTTTGTCTCGCAATAGAACGGGATATTAATTTTTTGTTTATACTCCGACACAAACTCCCGAAGCCAATCTTTATCGGGGCCAAAAAGATTATCCAGAAACATTATATGCTTAGGATTATAGGTCTTTTTTGCGAATTCCAACTCTTTCATAAGCCTGCCCACAGAACTTACTCTGAAATATTTGTATCCTGATTCCTGATACAATTTGCGCAAATTATTGCTGTTGCAGTAGGTACATGTAAAAAAGCATCCACGGCTTGCCGTGGTCGTGTAAATCGATTTAAGGGAAGGATTCTTACGATAATAAGGCTCTTTATAAGGAAATGGGACCGGATCAAGATCAAGCATAGCCTGCCCCATCCCCCTATGCATCGCGGACCCTTTAAGCATGTTCGATATACCGGGTAATGCATCTTTTAGCATCGCCTTTACCTGATCGATGGGATGACGCTTAAGGTGATACAATAAAACCGGAAATGATATATCAGCATCTCCGATGCATATGAAGTCAATATCATGATTTTCCAATACCTTATCCGGCAAAAGATTGCAGTGCGGCCCGCCTCCTACTATCACAAGAGCTGGTTTCAGCTCTTTTAGCTTCCTTATAATGTTTGACATCTTCGGATAAAAAGCTGTCAATATAGAAAATCCCACTATGTCGGGATTTGTCTTTAGGATCGCTTCGGCAATTCTATCTTCTGACGATGAGAAGATTGGCACATAAAAAAGACTCTGATCCATATCCATGTTCATCGAGCAATCGAAGTACACTTCCACATCAAACCCGTGCTTTAGCAGTGTGGAAGACAGGAATTGTATGGCAAAAGTTTCATAAGCATGATCATATAGAGTTATTTTCATATTAAACCATTTACCTCATCTTCTATTTCTCGCAGGAAACCGTATGCCCAATATGGAGCTCGACATCCGGCTATCGTACTTCTTGAAGGGAACTTTCCTATTCACATAGAACATTTAGTTATCACATGCGCCAAGTTAAAAATGGTAATTTTTTTAACACAAAAATTAACTTTTGAAAATCGCATTTTCAGCAAGCTAATATAATCATCGATTTTTCGCACATGTCTACCCCTGTCAAGTAGCACAATAAAGTCTTTAATACGTCCTTGTTTCGGGTAAAGGCACGAATCAATAGTGATAAATACTCCATCCCTATTAAGCAGCGGAATTATTTTATTGAATAAAAAAAGGTTTTCTTCGTCAGACAAATGATGCAATACACCCATAGCCATTATCACGTCAAACGAGCCGAGTTTTTCATAATCGATATTTTTAATGTCGGAACGGAGAAACTTAGCCCTTTGTCCGAATTTATCCCTCGCCTCATTTATGTATCTCTCGTCAATATCTATTCCCGTATAATTCACTTCGGGCAGATATCTAAGCACGCCGCCGGGGCCGCAGCCCACATCCAATATTCTCATTCCGGCAACGGGCTTCACGTGCTCATCGATAAACATTTTCCTTGCATATTCGCCGCCATAAAATTTTTGAAATATGTTGTAAATAGCCGGTTGCTCTAAGCATCGTTTTATATTCATCGGTTACATATCTTCTTTATGTATATTGCTGGATTAATTAAAATCACAGTTATAAGTGATGGCTCAACCCTTTAAAAATACTTGCGGGGTCTAAATAAGAGGCAAGATTTACCTCGGCGAATTGTAAATGCGAACAAGCATAGCATTCCCGAGTAGAAAGTTTGCGGTACGCTTCCTTAAAACCACCTTCTTTAAAGTTGTTCTCATTAAACATGCCGAAATTAAGACAGGGCAAAAGCGAACCTTCGCTATCAATAACCACGGCAGTCTTCCCCATTTTACACGGTATCAGCTTAGTGTGCTTGTCATGACATATACGTTTAAACTCTGCCTCTGTCTTTATTATATGCTGATAGGAAAGCGGCCAGTTAATGACATAATTAAGAGCTTTATAGGTATTATCTATAGGCATCCCTATTTTTTTAAGATCCCTCAGCTTTCGCCAAAAAGACCTGATCTCATAATCAGAAAGCTCAATATGCTTATCCTGTATATAGGAAAAGATGTGCGGCTGAGAATAGCTTACTGTTACTCTCCACTCCTTCGCCAGCCGCGGCAAATACTCAGGATGAGCCAGATTAAAAGAATGGATAACAGCGTGCAGGCGAACCGGGATACCCTCGCGTTTACAAACTAAAACCGCATTCTTTACTGCCAGAAAATTCCCATTTCCCCGAAGCTGGTCATTTGTCGATTTATCTCCGTCAAGGCTTAGGCATATCGAATCCACGCTCTTAATATAACTTAGTCTTTGTTCAATAAGGTGGCCGTTTGTAAATATTTCCACAAAGCCACTTTTTTTCTGGCAGTGCCTAATAAGCTCTCCGATGTCATCACGCAGCAGCGGCTCGCCGCCGTAGAGATGAAAATATCGGCCGCCCAGTGTAAAAGCATCATCAATAACCTGCTTCCACTCTTCTGTAGTAAAATCTTTTCTTTCATTGTCATTAAACCTATCCTCGACATTGGCGTAACAATATTTGCAGCGTAGATTGCAACGATTCGTCAAATGAATATACATTAATGCCGGCCGGTTGGTTTTTAGTATGTGCGATTTTAAAATTGAAACCAGCACACCTCCGCCACGCATACATTTCTTTATTTTTTTGGTTATTATTCCTTCCATCATAATCTTACCGCCGGCTTTTGCGCAATCACGAAGAGATTTCCGGCTGATAAGGCAACTATTTTCTTTAGTATAAATTGCGGCAGGATCTTTGCAATTCGCGAACCGCACGGCGCAAGCCGTAACCAATATCCAAGGGGATATTTATTGGTCAGACTGCCTATGCGCTCCACCACAAAACCTCTTCTTTCAAGAAAATCACGCATTGTCCTTTTGTCAAAAAGATGCACATGCTCTATATCGAACACGAAACTGCTCTCTCCCAGAACCTTCGCGGACCAGGCAGAAACATCATGGCAGACGCAAACAAAATACCCTCCCGGTTTCATAATATTTTTCACCTCATCAACAAATGCTTCCGGCGAATAAAGATGGTCTATAGTATGAAAACAAACCGCCAGATCAAATGAAGCCGGGCGAAAATTGCCGGATTTAAAGATATCATTTATGATATGGCTTTTAACGGCATCATTAGAATAACGGATACAATCGGAGGAAGGCTCTACTCCGACAAAATCCTCAAAACCTTTACCCTGTAATTTTTCAAGAAAAAATCCGCTTCCACAGCCGATCTCTAATATGCGCGAACTTTCCGAAAACCGCTCCCTGATCTGCTCAATTATCCCCATATAGGTTTCAGCCGCAAACTTGGTCTCTTCACCATACAGGTATTCGCTCGAAGAATAGAGTTTATTTGTCGCCTCTTCTTCCAGTATATTGTTTGAGCGGATAGTTTTGCAGGTTTTACAGCGAACTATCTGATAATGTTCCGGACCTTTACGCGACCTGCGAGCGCTGAAGGCATACGGGGTAAACAGATCATCTCTGAGGCGCTCGGGAAATACTTCGTAAAATTCCGGTTCGCCGCAGATTACACAACGGGTTTCAATACGCATAGACGCGTCAATTCCGCTTTTATTCATCGCAAAATATTACCTGTCATGTTTATGGTCATTTAGAATAGAGCGGATTATCGATGTAGGCCGGTTCTTGATTTCCATAAAGATCACGTTAAGATATTCCGCAATGATCGCAATGCAGATGAGATTTACCGTTCCGATGAGAAGCATCAAGCCTAACTGGATAAGGAAACCCTGAAAAGCCCTGACACCAAACATAAAAAGCACAAGATTGTATACTAAGAACGAAAGCAGTAAGAATGAAAAAGTAACGGCGATAAAACTGATCATGCGCAGAGGAAATGAGGAAAATGAAGTGGTGGCGTGGATTGCCCAGTTAAAATAACTCCGAATCGTCTGGGTAGTTTTGCCTACGAAACGTTCAGGCCTGTGATATTCTATGCCGGTTTGAGGAAAACCAACCCATGCCCGCAAACCGCGGATAAAACGTTCCCGCTCAGGAAGCGACAGTATTATATCTACGACTTTACGGTCCATCAGCGAGAACTCCCCGCTGTATTTCGGTATATGGATATCGCTGATACGCGCCCATAGATTATAAAAAAGAACATACCCGAGCTTTCGAAGGAAAGACTCATCGCGCGAAATTCGGATGCCATAGACAACAAAAAAACCTTCGACCCATTTTTTTACAAAATCGCTGATAAGCTCGGGAGGATCTTGCAGGTCCCCATCCATTAAAATAACTGCGTCACCGCGCGCCTGCCGCATGCCGGTTGTGAATACCGACATTACTCCAAAATTCCTGCTGTGATTAATAACCGTAACATATGGGTTTAATAATGCGATCTCGGCCAGTACAGCCTCGGAATTATCCGGACTTGCGTCATTGATATATATAATTTCGTATTTTGGGGTGACCTTTTCGAGAGTCTGGGTGAGACGTCGCATCAGCTCGCGAATATTGCCCTCGTCTTTATAGCAAGGCACCACAACGCTTATCATCTTATCCGTCAACATCTCCTGCCTCCCCGCTTTGACGCACACGCTGACAAAATTTTGCGCGCGATCGTCTTGGCATCCAGCCCGTCTTTTTGCTCAAGATATTCAAGGTCTCCGGCGATATTATGGAATCCGTCAAAAGTTGAAAATGTATGGAATTTTTTATACGGGATACCTGACCTGGTAAGGATCTGCGAAACAATAGCCCCAAGACCTCCCCAGGGGTTATGTTGTTCTACTGTAAAAATATACCGGCATCCTTTTAACATAGAACAGACCATGGACGGATTGATCGGCTTAAGAATATGGGCGCTGATCACGCGGGCTGAAATACCGTGTTTCGATAACAACTCGGCGGCCTCAAGGCCGTTCTTCGCGATAGAACCGGTAGCAATGATCGCAACATCTTTCCCTTTTCGAAGCAGGCTCCAAGCGTCAAGCTGAAAACTATCATCGGGCTTATGCAAAAGCGGCTCTCCATTTTTTCCAAGCCGCACATAGGTGGGCCCTGGATGATCCAATGCCTGCTCAAAGCACTTTTTCGCTTCCCATGGGTCTGACGGGCTTAATATGCGCATATTCGGCAGGGCTGACATAACGCCAATATCCTCAATGGCATGATGCGAAGAACCTTGGCTGCCGTAACTATAACCGCTCCCGATCCCGATAATAACAACATTTTCTTTGGGTATGGCAAAACACACCCTTATCTGCTCAAGACAGCGCATAGTAACGAACGGGATCATTGAATATAAAAAAACTTTTCTACCGCATTTTGTAAGCCCAGCGGCGACTCCGATCATGTTTGCTTCGGCGACGCCGACATTCAGAAAATTATCCGGAAAGGTATCGCGTACCGGCTCAAACGCCATAAACCCCAAATCGGCAGTCAAAAGAAACACCGAAGGATCTTTTTTGCATAGCTTCATAAAGGTATCAACAAATGCATTTCTCATTCTCCGGCAATCTCCTTTAACGCGAGATCGATATGCCTGCCGGTAACCGGGAGATAATGCCACTCGAGCAGATTCTCCATAAATGAAACACCCTTTCCCTTAACTGTATGCGCTATAATAACCGATGGCTTGCCCGTCTCAAGCGGCTGACGTTCAAGCACTCGGCAGATAGCCTTGACATCATGCCCATCGACTTCACAAACCGAAAAATTAAACGAATTCCATTTGTCCTCAAAAGGCTTAAGATCGAGAATATCGCATGTTGCGCCAAAGGCCTGCAATTTGTTGTGATCGATAATCACCGTCAGGTTATCAAGTTTATGAAAACCCGCAAAAAGCGCCGCTTCCCATGTAGAACCTTCCTGGCAATCACCCTCCGAAAGTACGGTAAATATCCGCGAAGGAAGCTTATCGCGCTTTTTCCCTAAAGCCATGCCGCAGGCAACGGAAAGACCGTGCCCGAGCGAACCCGAAGAAAAATCTATCCCCGGTAAATATTTCGGAGTAGGAAATGCTGTCATGCGCGAACCATTCTTCATATAGGAATCGATAAGGGCCTTTGGGATAAGGCCTTTAAGATAAAGAGCGGCATACAATGATATTGCGCCATGGCCTTTGCTAAGCATAAAACAATCCCGCTTTCGGCAGTCTTGCTTGGACAGATCACCTCGCAAGGCATGGAAATAAAGCGCAGTAAGGATCTCGCAAATAGAAAACCCGCTTGCTATGTGCCCGGTGCCTGCCTTAGCCGCCATTTCGATTGTTAAACGACGCATATTTCTTGCTATCTGCTCAAGACTTTTGCGCGACGTTTTTCCGCTGTTACTCTTGTTGGTAATCTTTTTCATCCTTTAAGCAAGCCTTTTTATTCTTTTCATTATCAACAGAAATTTATATTTCCCCACGCATTATACCATTAGCAAATGGAACATCAACAGCAGAATTTGCCTCTTTTGGCAAGACTCAAAGCAAGGCTGATTTATCATTCTTATCGTTTAAAACATTCTAAACGATAATACTCTAAGCTACTTAATTTGTCAATAATAAAGTCATTTCATGATGAGATTCGTCATAGTAGGTCAAGATTAGAATAACCGGTAACAATTATTATAATATGGCATAAAACCGGTTTTAATAAAAATCCATGTCAGAATCCCCGTACGTCACATACCAGGTATCACTATCCTTTACAATCTCATCAATGTCTCCATTTATGGGGTAAATAAGAAATCTGCTACTAGATCTAATATTAATCAGTCCTGCAGCCTTAAGAATAGGGCCCATCTCCTTACATAATACATCACACCGAAATATGATCGATTTCTTTTTTAGATGATAAAAAGCAGCCCGTAAAAGAGCAACGCCGGTAGTTTTATCATGAGGATCGACCAGAATATCTGAAATTATTCCGATATTTAAACCGGCAAGCCCACCCCTGGCCAGCCTTCCCTGCCTGCATATAACATATCCCTTTAATGCACCTTCGCATCTGGCTGTTATTACTTTATAGCATAAATACGGATTTTTTATAAACCTCCACTCCAGCATCTTTGCATCCCTTTTTATAATGCATGAAATTTTTTTTGAAACATCAAACCAAAAGCGATCGAATTCGTAATTAAAAACGTTTTCTTCGGAAATCTCTATGCGATCCGTCTTGTAAACAGATCTGCTAAATTCAAATAAAGCCGGTCGTATATTTCTATCAATAAATCCGAGATTGATAAAACCATAATTTTTCAAAAGCGCATATGAAGCAGCGTTTGTTCCTGACGCCATCAGGATATCCATGCATCCGGCCAGCTCTTTCAAGGCGTACCTTATAAGAAAATGGCCCATGCCCATGTTTCTGAACTGTGGCAGAATTATAAAATCCTGGCACCATCCTCCTTTATACGTCTTATCTTTAACCTTAACTATGGATGGCATAAAACATATCTGCGCTATTATCTTTTTTTTAAACCTGCATATCCAGATAAGGGGATCCCCAACAGGAACAGCTGGATTATCGATATACTCCCAACGCCAGCAATTCTTTACCAGGCTCCTATCAGCATATTTATAGAAATTAAACTGATCCCGATAGGCATCGGCTAAGAAATCGATATAATCCTCTTCATCCTTGAGTGAAAGTCTTTCAAAACTGACTTCGGATGATATAGATCCTGCTGTATCCTGCGAAGAGTCTATGGTGTCTGGTTTATCTTTTGCCATATATTATACCAATCGTAAGCTCCGCAAAGTTCTTTTCGGAACTCTTTTTCATCGTCAAACCAGGATATCCGAGTCCTCCTAAGCCTGAAGAGATCGCTATTATATGTATTAAACCCCGCTATCGTCGTGAATGCCGCCATGTAACCATTACGTTTCAAACAATCCTCTGTTCTTTTATCGAAAGAACGATAAGAACCGAACGGATAGGCAAATAGACGAATCGGCCCACCGATATTATCTTCCAGAACCTTTTTGGATAAAACAAGCTCATATTCTAATTCAGCCTCAACAAGACCGAGCAGTTTCCTGTGGCTGTAAGAATGGCCGCCGAATAAAAACAACCCTGTAGAGTAAAGCCTTCTTATGTCTTTTTGATCAAGATAATCTTTATTCTTACCTAGAAAATCTGCTGTCAAAAATACAGTGGCATTAAAGCCGTACTTTTCTAATACCGGAAGGGCATTCGTCATATTGTCCTTAAACCCGTCATCGAATGTTATGCACACCGCCTTTTCCGGTAATCGCTTTTGTTCTATAAACGCATCGACAAGATCGTCGCATGAAATGACATTATATCCGTTTGAGCTCAAGAACATCATCTGCTTTTCAAACAACGGCCGCGGGGTAGTCATCTGGTAAGCATCACCTGAATGGAATGCATCTGTCACGGAATGGTAATTAAGAACCCTGCAAACTTCGCCGTTTACATCGCATTTATACGATGACTTCATAAAAAATGCCAGGTCTGCAATTCTTTTTTTTAGAATAAGCTTTTTTGATATCATCCGTCTCAACGCCTTTTTCGTTTTTCAACCAGTTCAATCAAACCCAGGGATCTTACAAATAGAAAAGCTACCCTCCGTCTGCCGTACGCGACGGCGGGTACCGGGGGCATGACCTGTATGGCACCATTTTTCATTAACCTAAACATGGTATTTTCGATATCCACGACGCTATAACACAAATGATAATATGAGGTGTTGTTCTTTATCAAATTATCGACGGGTGATTTTTTATTTATATCAAGCGGCTCTATCAGTTCGATCTTTACTCCGCCTATATCTGCAAAACTAATCTTAACATTTTGAAGGGTATCTTTATAGGTTTTTGCCTTACTCGATACGGCAAAGATCTTTCGTATGCTCTTTAAACTTTCGTTGATATCGCGCACGGCTACACCTATATGTTCAAAATGCATTTTTTCCATATAAATCCTTATAGCATGTTGTTCAATCTAAAATTAAAGACCCTATTTCCGGACAGCTCCAAAGCTTGGACCTTTTAGACACAAGCATATCTTCTTCTTTTCCCTACAAAACCTGTAAAACGCCGAACTCCATAAAATATCGTCACTCAATAGGATTCCCCCTTCTTTAATGTGCGCCCACGCCGTCGTATACTCAAAATATTGATATTCGAACGTATGCATACTATCGTGGAAAAAAATATCAATCTTCGGATAATCATTAAAAAGTTCCGGTAACAGTTTTTTGCTGTCGCCAAAAAACAAACGATGACGTTCCTTCAAATAGCCGGGTATGACCCAACCAGGCGGACAGCCGGCAGGTAAGGTAGTTTCCTTCATCGCGTGTGTTGATCCGATCATAGTATAATCAGCCGGTAAGTCGACCGATACCAACATACCACTATTATTATCATGCAGGGCCTGCAAGATGATTGAGCTCGATTGGCCATCAAATACGCCGGTTTCAAAGACGATCTGTGGTCTGGCAAATCTTATAGCCATATACAGAAACTCATGCCGACTCTCCAAGATAATGCGCCGAGATCTCTTTTCGATCATATTTTTATCCAGCTCTGGAAATAACCTGTTGTTCTTAAGCAATTCCATTCGGCATGCCTCTATCTGCGCAGGCGTCAAATCAGGAAAAAGAAATAGCGCTGCGTCATTATTTGATAATACGGGAATATCCGCAAATATCATAGGTATTTTCCAAGGATTTGATACAAGATTCCATAATCGCGCTAATGATATATTTGACAGTTCCTGAATGCAGTTGCGCATCTCATCATCTCCTTATTTCTTATTCAGCAGCATCAGTCCTCAATCCTGACTCCATGCCTTTGAAGTGTTTTCTTAATATCTCCGACATTACGTATCAGGATGATATCATCCATAGTGAACTTCATATTATAATTATTTTCTATCTCGGTAAATAACAAAAGCCCATGAAAAGAATCCCATTTTTTCACGTTGTTAGGCGAGGTCTGGTCGTTTATCTTAGACGACTTTATCCCCAGCACTTTGGACAATACCTTCTTCAACTCTTTCATTTTTCACCCACCTTGATAAAAGGAGGCCTTTTGAAACCCTTTTTGGCATCCAGTCTCCAGAATTCGCTTTTATTCTCTTTTTTTATGAAAACGAAACCGGAATCTGCCAAAAAATCGCGAGCAATCGCGTTCTTCTCTGTAGGTATATACTCGCATATCAAATATCGCGTTTTTGCCTTGCGGGCTTTTTCAACACAAAATGCGATGACCGTCCTCTCCACACCCTTGCCCAATACCCGGCAGCTCATGAGAAAATTATCAAGAAAGAGCGAATCACCCTTCTTTTTAAATATAACCGCGCCTGATATGCCGCTATCGCCGAACTTGTCCTCTACTGATATAGAATAAACTTCATATCCGTCTTTTTGCATAATCGAACGTATCGTTTCTTCTCCGTACCGCCTGGTAGTTAAATTAAACTGATTGGTCCGCTGCGCGAGCTGGGAGATGCGCGGTATTGAAAAGCTGTCTGCCTTGGCGATCTTCACCCTGATCTCAAGATGGGCCAAAAAACCCGCCATATCGTCAAATAAAAGCCTGACATCCTTCCTCTCCCGCTCTTGCACATACATCAATCCCCTTTTTCTATCTTCTTCGGTTATATGCAACGCATCCAGATCGGTACAGTCCTTTAATGCCCTAAGATATAAAGCGGGGTCTTCGGGAAGCTCAAGTACCAAGACCCGAGGCAGCATCTCCCGCATCAGCTGGCGGTTTCGCTTATCATCATCTATATATACGAGGCTTTCGAGCCCGACATTCAATTCCTTGGCTATTTCGATCATATTATTAGGCTTATTATCCCAATTGATCTTGATCGATGCAAAGTGCTGTTCCTTCAACACCATATAAGGATGCTCTTTTATGACCTTTATGGCGTCTTGCTGATTATTACTGCTGTTTATAGCCAGGATAATTCCTCTTTCCGTCAGGCTTAACAAATATTTCTGGAATTCCATGAAGGCATTTCCCGGGGACGTCGGACCGAGTTTAATACCATCGAAGCCATCCTCGCCCACGATGCCCCCCCAGAGCGTGTTATCAAGATCCAGGACTATGCACTTTCGCGTCTTTCCCTTTATCGCCTTTATATATCGCATATACTCATCGCACAAAGGCGGAATAAGATTCTGATTTAACTTCATGTCTGCGAGATAAAGCATCTTATCATCCGAGGCTTCGAGCTTCCCATGTCTGTTTAAAAAATTATCATAATCAAAAACATAGACCCTGGGATTTTCTCGAAATTTCTCTTCCAGAGAACGGTTTAAGCTGCGCACCATCTCAAAGAACCCAAATTCCTGTTTGCTTTCCAGTATACCCATTGTTGAATGGGTCGGAACGCTGAAATTTTTTAAAATGAGTTTTCCCGTGCCGTATTTTGTAAATGCCCTGACCAGGCATAGGATCCGCTCCATCTTTTCGCGGACAAGCGATCTCCGCTTTTGGGCGGTAAGCCTGTACGGAAAATGGTAGTGTTCGCCCAGGAAATCCCTTAAGTCTAAAAAAAGTATCGTGAGATCGGGCTTGAAGCTGTAAAGGCCACTGGAGCTGTCCAGCAACTCTTGGTTATATTGGTTATATTTCCCAATGTAAGGTTTTAATAAAAAACCCGCTTCATCGCATTTCACATTCAAGGTTTCTTTGATCCCGTTCAGCGTAAAGCTTCCCAGAATACCGATCTTTACGAAGCCCGGGCCATCCGCAAAGGGCGCTATTTTACTATTTTTGCGTCCGATCTTTCGATCGATCAGAAAATAGTCAGCGATGGACATTTTTTTCATCACAATATCCTTTTAACATTTTTCTGTTTAAAACTATCCGCTTTACTCTCGTTCCATCTTTAAAACTTTTTTAACTTCGAAAAAGATGCGCGGAATAGGCATCTGCCTTTCAGCCCTAAGGGTCATGGGTCGCGCAACAGGTTGAAGATCATAATAAAATTCTTTATATGGGACTCCGCGTATCATTTCGGGCGCTCGCTGCCCTTCTCTATCCATGGGCGAGCCTGCAATAATATCATCGACACTTGCAAACTCACCGTTTGGAAGTTTGAAGTAGACGCCATAGTATGCATCAAATACCCTCCATTCCCCGTTGATCTTCACAAGCGATAATGCATATTCAATGGCATGAGTTTTATCACGCACCTTCACAAAATAAGCCGGTAGACCGGCATAAGTGCATAATGTGGTGAATACATCCTGAAATTGCTCCGAGACTCCATAGCCCCTGATAATAATATTCAATATATGGTCGTCGTGTATATTCATGCCTGCAGGAATATACTTTATATTCTCACTCGTCCAGATAAGTATCGCCAGTGCCTTCTCCTTATCGTTTTTACAGTCTACGGTGATCTCCCTGGCAAGCCTTGTATATTCGTAATGGCGGGCGAGAAACTGAGTCCATTTAACATAAAGAGGCATATGGACATATCTATAACGGCCGTTGATGCCCTCGTGGATAGATACGTCCAGATTAACCAGCAGAACAAAAGCTACGGCCAAGGCTACGTATGTAAAAATAGTTTTTTTCATGCCCGACGGTAGATATCTTTCAGGCCCTCATAGAATAAAGGCGCCGTATAAGTCAGCGAATATCTTTCAATCGCTTTTTTTCGGCCTTTTTCCCCCATCGACCTACGTAATTCTTTGTTTTCTATAAGCATGGTCAGCGCCTTAACCCATTCTTCTTTCGTGCGAGCAAATAGCCCCGTCACCATATCATCAATTATCTCTTTATTGACGCCTACCGGAGACGCGACCACAGGAATACCGCAGGCCATGTACAGAATAGCCTTAAAGCCGCATTTACCGCGCGCCCATTCGTTATCCGGCACCGGCATGATCCCTATGTCAAAGCTCTGAATGTCGGCAACTTCGTCAGCAAGAGACCATTCCTTATTTACGATATTAGTCAGCTTCGGGCTGGAGAATCTGCTGCCGACAACCTTCATGGCAAGATCTTTATAGCGACCGGAGAGATCCGTCAAAGCACCTTCGATATCCGCAAGGAACTCCTGCGTAGTAACGCTACCTATCCATCCTATAGTAACACCGGTTTTTATATCATCCGGTCTGGCGGGTTTATATAGATCCGTATCCAATGAGCTCGGAATGACTATAACGTTATCGTTATATTTCGACGCAAAATTCTTAAGATAGCTATTACCGGCGATCACAAGCTTGCTCATCCTGATTATCTTTACCACTTTACCGGGATTTTTAAGCCAGTCTATATACTTGTTTTCTTTGCTCGTATTAGGAAGGAATATAGCGTCATCAAAATCAAAGACAATCTTTTTGCCCATTCTGTAAAGGATAGATTCGATCATAGACCCGCCGAAAGGGTACGCCTCTCTATGTATAAATATGATGTCATAGAAGAGTGCGCGCAGAAGATCTAGTTTTCTGTTCACCGTGCAGGTAAAAAACCATAATATCTTTTCAAGTAAGGCACCTCTTCTGTAAAGTATATTATAGAACCGCTTATTGATAAAAGGCCTCACCTTCGTGATCACACCCCTGGAATTGAGATACGGTATAAATTGCTCCACGCGCACCCTGTTGGAAGCGCCTTCCGTCGGATATGGAACGAGAAATAGGATTTTCATTGGAAATCACCGGATAATTTTTGATATAAATCAGCGTAACGGTTTATGCCATCCCCAAGAGATAGGTACCGCCGGGCGGTCTCCCTGCATCGCTTCCGAAGAGCATCCCCTTCAGTTTTCAGCTTAAATAGCTCATCCAGTGCTGCCTTGTAGGAAGCGATGGTAAAATCCCTTACCACGACACCCACTTTATTCTCGCGCACTATCTCCTCCGTATCCCCGACGCCGGGGTTTATTATAACAGGAACTCCTGACGCAAGAAATTCGCCCATCTTGATGGGCGAAGAGCCGAGTTTGTTGCGGGGATTTATAAAAAATATTCCGGTATCGGCTATTTCAATATAGTTGGGCATACTTTCAAACCCAATACCATGAACCGGGATTATATTTTCTTTGGCGATCCCGATCCCGGAAGAACGCATCATAACGGGTTCTATCGGATCGTTCGTAATGATGGAGAAGACCGATTCTTTCTTGGCGGCCAGCATGGATTTAAAAAAGTCGACCATCTCATCCATAAAATAGAATGAACCGATCTTACCCTGGTACATTAGAATAAATGCCCCCTCGGATATCGCAAGTTTCTTCCGGAAGGCAGACGCCATTGCCGCATCGTAATTAAACTTTTCGAGGTCTACACAACATGGTATAACGTCCATGGGCACTTCCCTATCCTTAAATATATCCAGCCGACGATTAAATTCAAGATGCTTATGGGTAAGGACGGATACGGCATCGGCCCTTTTCAATAGCCCCTTCTCCGCCTTTTTGACAAGCCGGAAGGCAGCGCCACCTTCCTTCCATCCCCCTCCGGCCGCTATCTCTTCGGCCAATAGCCCCCGCATGTCAAAGAGGATCTTTATATCCAGGAATTTCGCGAGAATTAGTACTATGCTCCCGGGAGTTATCCCGCGCACATGGACGATCTTCACCTTGTGTGAGACGATCAGATGCAAACAACAGAAAGCGCCTGCGCACAGATCATATAGTGTCGCCAGAAGACGAGGGCTCTTATGATAGGTAAGATGATGCCATTCTATGCCAAGCGATTTTAGTTCGCCACTCAGGCGTTTAAGGCCCGCGCGGCCGGTCTTTCGCAATCCTTCCTTCTTTTCAAATGTAAACAGCAAAAATTCATATCCCTTTCTTGCCAATCCGGAAAGATACGGGATCGTCTGCGAAGGCAATATGGGCTCAAGCAACCCATTATAGGAAACATACAATACTTTTACCATGCCTGCCGCTTGCCTTTTGACGGTGCTATAAGTTTCGGCAACATGCGCAATATCTTGGTCAGGACACCGCCGAATTGCGTGAACCCTATCGCCATAAGCCGAAAAGGGTTATGCGCATTGTCCACTATAAAATTTCTGAAATTTATCGGGAGGATAACCGTAAGCCGCGCTTTAAGATACAATTTTTCAAATTTGCCTTCCGGCATATCGGCGTAATTGACCTGCGGGGCCTCCTGGTCTCCGACATCTTCCCACTTGGGAAGCGGCCGACCCAGCCTTTTCAAATTTTCATAACTCGCTGTACCCGGAAGAGGCATAAATATATTGAATCCTACCATGTTAGGCCTGATCCTTTTAATGAACCGGATGGTCGCTTTAAAGTCCTCAGCCCTTTCACCGGGATAACCGGTTATTATGTTCGCCTGAAAGCGCAGGCCCGCCCTCCTGGTCAAATGAGCGGCCCTGAGGCCTTCTTCTATCTCCTGCCTCTTATTCATGAGATCGAGGACTCGCTGTGAACCCGACTCAAAGCCGTATTCTATTCCGACGCAGCCTGCCTCTTTCATAAGACGCAGGAGATCTTCCGTTACTATGCTCGTCTTAGCCTGAGCTATCCATTTTATCTTTTTGGCCAGCCCTCTTTTGATGAAGAGCCCCAAAAGATCTTCAGCCCTATTCCTGGAACTTAAAAACATATCTTCCGCGAAATAGAGCGCTTCTATATCATAACGGGATACAAGCTCCTCTATCTCGTTCATTACGCGATCTGTTGAATGGAATCGAACTTTGCCGTTAAATACCATAGGCCCGGCGCAGAAGTTACACCTGTAAGGGCATCCCCTGGCCGTAAAGATAGATGTTGTCCTCAGATTCAGGTTTCTGCTTGTAAATCTTGACGGCCGTGTATAAAATTTCATGTCCAGGAGATGCCTTGCCGGCATGGGGAGCATATCGATGTCATCTATAAGCGACCTGCCGGGATTGGTAACTATATCGCCACCTTTTCTATAAGTTATGCCGTTTACGGAAGAAAGGCCTTTGCCGGAGGCCAGCTCCAGCATCGTCAATTCACCCTCCCCCCTGACAGCAACATCGATAGCCTCTGCTTCCCTGAGAGCAAGATCCGGCTCACCCGAAACATGAGGACCGCCGGCAACTATCATGACGTCTGGAAAGGATCGCCTGATAAGGCTTGATATGTGGATGACGTCCGGCATATTGGGGGTAGTTACGCTGATGCCCACGATATCAGCCTTAAAAGACCTTATACGCTCGATCGTATCCAGGTCAGCCTTATCAAAATCGAGGCCGTTCTTACGCAGTGACAAGTCTCTATCTATTATCTCGACACTGTGTGATCCTTTTTCGAGAACAGCAGCTATATAGGCAAGCCCGAGCGGCGGCCAGAATTGCTTATTCTCGTCCACCAAAGCCCTCTTTCTCGAAAGAAGAGGGTATATCAGCGTTATCTTCATAGTGCAATCTACTTTTTCAGTTTAAAAATATCTATTCGCGGGCCTTTGACATAATGTCGAATACTGCCCCATTTTACAGCCCTTAACGCCTCATAGTCCTTATCTGTCAGGTGGGGGATCCATGATGTCATTTCTTTGGACGGCATAAATGATTTTATCAATGAGTATCGGGCAAGCACGGCATCCATCATCTTCCTGCGTTCCGCATAATATTTATCCGGCAGATAATAGCTGAGCTCAGGTCCTGTCGGATTATCGTTATCGCCTGTTGTGATTATATATGAAGCATTTGCACGCCTGACATCGTCAGCAGAAAGGGCGTATGCCTTAAATATATTATAAGTTCGGTCCTCACCATATAATCGGCTGAAGTGCGCCATCTTAGTCTTTAAAGGAAATCCGCTCCCGCCCTTCGAAACCACATCATCGAGGTCTTTTTTAAGAGTTTCCATATTTTCTATTATCGCAGGGCCATGTATTGGCACAGCCGCAATATAGCCCTCTCCGAGTATTTTTGCGCCGGCGGGGATGTTCTCGCCTATCCAGGTTTTTGCCGCTTCCCTCGTGTCGGGACTGGAGATCGTTATCATGAATTTCACGGAATCAATAAACATCGGAAGGACCACTAATATGCCCAGGCATAGAAATACTGATATCTTAAGTCTTGGGAATATCCTTCCGGATATAACATATAAAAACCGTGCTGCCAGAATAAACATAAATGGTGCTGCGGGAAGCAAATGATAAGCGAAACCCGTGGAATGCATAAAAATAAGATAATGAGCGACCGGGATGGATATAAGCAAGATATCCCATTTTGAATGCTTGTATATCGCGTAACAAATTCCGCATATCGATAATATCCCAAGCGAAATTCCAAATCCGTTTCTCAGATGATGGGTAAAATAAAAGAGCCATACATTTTTATTAGGATTTGTGAATATATATGCTCCGCTATTACTAATAAATGCTTCCCTAAAAAATCTTCCCAGATTCGGTAAAAAGAAAGGCATCCCGATACAGAAACCTAAAAATATAAAAAATGAAGCGATGGTAACTAGACTAAAGAAGCGTCTGGTTTTATTTTCAGAATTCCTGCACTTAATATATGCTGCTATATATAAGGGCGCAACTCCAAATATCGTATAATATTTGCATGCAACGGACAGGCCAATCAAAATCGCAGCAATATAATAGACTCTATCATCCCTCAACTTTTCAATACTGACCACGAGTGCCAGAAAAGATAGCAATAAGACAAAAACCGACGGCACATCTGCCAGCGCCACAGAAGACATCTGAACCATCAATAACGAAAATCCAGCAAACAGACCTGCGACAAGCCCGATATTCATGTCATAAACTTTTTTAGCGATCAAATAAGTTAAGCAGACTACTCCCGTACCGCATAAAATGGTAGTGAGCCTCGCCATGAGAAAAAAGCTTGTCGGGTCTTTTAAATACCCTATATATAAATCTAACGGACATTGAAACATCCCTGTGACTTTGCCAATAATATAGTAAACCGAATATTCCAAAAATAAAACCATTGGATACAGAGCCCCGTGCGCAAATGTTATTAATTTAAAATTCCAGTTTCCAAAACAGAGCGCATTATCAATATAGTGATTCTCATCATGCCAATATATAAAAGGGAGGTTAGCAAATACGGAATATATCCTGATCGCAAATGCAAGGCCGATCACCGAAAATAGAATGATCCTTAGTCTCTTACTGTTCATAGTTTACAGCATCGCGCGCAAGCGGGAAGCAGTCCTTTTTTTAAAATACGTCTAAATTCTTTGTATCTTTCGCCGTTCCAGACATTGGCAAAACCATCTTCGAAGACATTCCCCATCTTGTATGATATAGATTCACATGGGTATGCATCCCCATTTGGATATATGAATAATCCGCGCAGCGCAAATAGGCAGTTCCTTTTGGAACTAAATCTCGGAGAATACCAGCGTTTTAGCTCTTTGGCGCTTAGCTCAGGCGTAAAAGCGATCTTATTGCCGAACTTCGAACGCAGATTCGTTATATTTTCTATATAACGGCCCTCCTTGCCCCGGATATCATAGATGTAGCTCATAGCCCTGGCATCGCTTCCTTGAAAGGCCTCCTTTAACGCGCCATCGCAAGCGGCGCGCTCCTCCGAGGAATAAAATGTAGGGTGGCCAAATCTGACCAGATCCACTCCGAGAGAGATGCCTGTAGCAGCTATGCCTTCAAGATCATCCAGGTTACTCTCGCAGATCGTCGCGTGTATGATGACCTTGGTCTTACGGTGATCCCTGTCAGTAAATGATTTTATGTTCCCTATCATCTTCTCGTAGGCGCCGTCCAGCGACAGAACCTTATCGTGAACTTCTTTTGTTCCGAGCAGCGAGAATACGATATAATCAAGTTTTGCCCCTATGAGTTCTTCGATCGTATTTTTATTCAGTAACGTGCCGTTCGTGAAGATCCCTACGCTAAGCCCCCTCCCTTTGACAGCCTTTACTATATCTACGATGTCCTTTCTTATAAACGGTTCTCCTCCGAATAATATTATGCTCGGGTGGTAATGCTCTACATCGTCCAGAAACCTTTCTATTCTACCCATGGGTATATCAGGCATCTTTCCGTTATTCAGGATTTCAGCTAAATTGCACATGACGCATCTGGCATTACACCTCATCGTCACGAAAAGCGCTATATTCAGGACATTCGAGCTCTTTCCGGAACTGGACAAAAGGTCGCGCGGGAAAAGCATAGACTCCTTAATGAGCGTGCCTAAAGAGTAGGCCTTAAACACCTTAAAATTAAGATACTGCCTCTTTGCCAGAGCCAACAACTCCTGCTTCATGAAGCCTTCCTCATCCCGATAAGTGATTTGAAAGCTGTCCAATACCGCGATATATCTTCCGCGCTTTTTATCGACAGCACTTGTCTTGCGATATATGCGGGCCGAAAGTAATATCTCCTGTAAGCGTCTACTATCGCGTTCTTGAGTTCCAGTTCAGTCATACCGTCCGGCACATAATGCAGTTTTGTCTCTTCGGCATCTATCAGCGAGGTATACTCATCGTAGTTCTCGTGGAGTATCTTTCCTTCTTTCCTGGCTATCGTATAAAGCTCATTTCCGGGGAAGAGTATCACCGTAAAAAAATTTACTACGTCGAGCCGCGTTCTCATGGCAAATTCCACCGTATTTTTTATCGTGCCCAAAGTCTCTCCGGGCAGACCAAATACGAACGTTGCCCTGACATTCAGGCCTGCCTTTTTAGCAAGCACGATCCCGCGCTCATTCTCCTCTACAGTGACCCCTTTTTTGATTATATCGAGCATCTTCTGGTCACCAGACTCTATCCCGTAAATCACCTGCCAGCATCCGGCGCGTTTCATCTTTTTCAATATATCGAGATTAACGGTGTTCACGCGAGTAAGGCACGTCCACGGCACCTTTATTCCCCTCTTGAATATCTCATCGCAGATGGCATCAACCCGTTTTATGTCGAGTGTAAAGGTATCGTCCATGAAACGTATCTCGCGGGCCCCGTGGATCTTTATGACATTTTCCATTTCGTTTACAACATATTTTGGCGAATGGGCCCTGAACCTATTACCAAACACTTTTCGATCGCAAAATATGCACTGATATGGGCATCCGCGCGAGGATATCATCAGGCCAACCGGCTTCTTAATATAAGAGGCAGGGACCGGCCTGTACTTATCAAGGGACGGATACAGATGCCGGGCCGGAAACGGCAGCGTATCGAGATCTTCGATATATGATCGCGACGCATTAAATACCAGCTCCGCGCCTTTCTTGAGCACCAATCCTTTGATGCCGGTCAAGTCATCTCGGCCATCGATCAATGCTTTCACAAGCTCGAGCATCGTCGTTTCGCCTTCACCAATAACCCCGATATCATATGAGCCATCCTTCATCGTTGCCTCAGGCGCCGAGCAAAGTTGCGGCCCGCCGATGACCAGCGGTATTCGGGGAAAGCGCTTCTTTATTTCTTTCGAGAGCTCATGCGCGGTAGATATAGTAAGTATCGTGGAAGTTATCCCTATAATATCGGGCGATTCATCGGATATATCCTGCAGCATGCCATCGAACGTCTTCGGTTCTCCGATATAATCGAATACGCGGACGCCTATCCCGTGTTTTTCAAGAAGAGCCGCTATATAACCTATCCCCATGGTGGGCAGGACATTAGCTATGCCTTTGAGACTCCCCGCCTGCTTCTCCACCGATAGAGGAGGACTGATCAGCATCACATTAAAAGTAGCCCTGCCGTTATTTTTCATCATCATCGATCCATTCTAGCCGAACATCTCATCGCAGGTTTCGCACACAGGCGGAAATCTTTTCTTCAAGTGGCTCCGCCGAAGGGCGGTGGCCTTCGGGCCGTTGAATATCTCCTTCAGCGTATTATTGTTCAAGTCACCGATGGCAAGGCTGCTGTTCATATCTATACAACATGGGAAGACGACACCATCCCAGCGTATAACCGCATTTCGCCATAACGTGCGGCAGCTCTTATGTCTGCGATGGCTTTTGGTGCCTATGAGCGGCTCCGTGTCGATATAGTCAACCCTTCCGGCCCATTCATCCCTTAACATACCTATATTTCGGTCGGCATCGCCGATCCTTGCGGCATTTATGCCTACCATTAAATTCGACCCCAAAAACTCTCTCTTCTTAAGTAAATACTCTATGTTGCTTTTCAATTCGCCATACGGGATACCCCTATTTTTCTCATACACTTCGCCTATGCCTTCGAGCGAGAAGAATATTTCATCAAGACCGCTGGCCAATATCATATCGCACACTTTATCAGAAAGAAGCGCGCCATTCGTATACAAGAAGACGTAGACATTTTTTCTTTTCGCATACGCTATCATGTCAAATATTCTGGGATGCAGGAACGGCTCACCGTACCTGCTGAGCATTAAACAGGTAATCTGGGGATTGGAATCGAGGATACGGGTATAAAAACCGTAGTCCATATAGCCCCTCTTCTCTTCATTCACCCGCGCGCTGCAATGCCCGCATCTAAGGTTACAAAAATTCGTAGGTTCTATTATAACGCCCTGGGGCAGGAAAGATCTGGGCCGGCCAATACAGCGCAAAAACTGATTCAGGAATTCCCCTACAAAAGAGGCATATGTGGGAAAGCAGTCCGGCAGTTTCCTTGCTATCCTTTTATCTGTGCTGAATACCGCTCCTATGATTTTATATACGAAGATGAGAGGGTACTTTGTCCATAGAACGCGCTCTTTTTTCATCCTCTCATCACCCTGTCTTTTGCGCAACGAATGTCACCATGAGGGGCCTTCCAAGCCTGTTACCAAGAATGTAGAAAAGGTTAAATACAAATTTACTCAAAAATCCTCCGGGAAAGAACTGCGAAGGATATTTAGAAAGCATGACGGCCTTTATCTCCATACCGCACGATTCCAACGCTTTCCTTAATGTCGACCGCGAAAAGAATATAGAGTGATGAATGGGATGGCCTTTCATAACGGGCCCTTTGATCAGCCCGAAAGATATCGTGTAAACATACCCGCATATTTCATAAACAAGACTATCCTCCATAGTCGTCTCAACAAATAGATATCCGCCTTTTTTCAGCACCGACACGGCGTCCTTTAGAAAAACGATCGGATCCTCCGGATGGTCTACAACATCCCACATCGTCACAGCGTCGAATTTATCGCCATCTGAAAATTTTTCCGCCTTAAATTCCCCACAAATGACATCCAGAGCGTATTTGTCCCGGGCATATCCGGCGGCATACTCCGAGGTCTCGACCCCCTTCGTATCCCAGCCGCACTCCCTGGCTATCTTTAAAAAAGTGCCGATGGCGCACCCTATATCGAGCAGTCTGCCATTCTTAGAAATATAAGGCTGCAGTGTTTTCGCCCGGTCCCGAAACAGCTCTTCCTTCGCTTCCGGATAATTAAAAAAATAATCGGCCTGTTCATCCGTAAAATAGCTCTTGGAATACAGCTCTTTCGATGACTCGGCTGTCAAATAGATATCCCTAAAGATAAGGCTGCAGGACCGGCATTGCACGATATTGAACTTGCCCAGACGATACAAGACATTCCAGTCCATTTTTTTACACAGCGGACATTCGGTCCTGATATTAGCCATACGACTATTCTTTCTCTTTAGCATGACCTAGCATCTGACGTATGACATAAGCCGGGGTTTGATTGTTGGTAAGGAAGAGCCTGCCCAGGTATTCCCCTATCAAACCCAGCATAAGCAGCTGTACGCCGGCAAAGGTCAGTATGGAGGTCAATATGGCTGTAACACCGACCGGCGTCTCCGGATGCAATATTTTATCTATTATAAAAAACACGGTCAGGAATATGCCCAATATCGAAAAAAGGATTCCAAGAAGCGTGCTCATTCTTAATGGATATACGGAAAAATTTACGAACATATTCATCCATAGCCGTACCAGCTTCCTGATAGTATATCCCGATTTGCCGTCAGCGCGCTTTGCATGCCTGACAAGCACTGTGCCGATGTTTTTAGTGCTCCGTAATATAAGCCCGTCAATATAAGGAAATGGGCCTTTGTATTTAATGACTTCGCCAACTATGAATCGATTCATGCATTTAAAACTTGATAGATAAATGCTCTTCTTCTTATTCAAAAGATAGCTTGCTACAAAATCATTGAAACGGCTGCCGAGATTGCGAAAAAACGAATGGTATTTTTTTTCATAATAACTGTAAACGACATCAAGGTTGTCTTCGATCGCCTTCGAGACAAGCTTCTCGATCTCTTCGGGTGGATTCTGAAAATCATCATCGATTATGACCGTATAGTCCCCGTTAACATGATTAAGCCCTGCCAGCACCGCGTTATGTTCTCCGAAATTTTTAGCGAGCATTATATATTTAACGATACCGGGATATTTTTTAAAAATTTTGAGGCATTCTTCATGGCTGTTATCCGTGCTTCCGTCGTTAATAAGCACCACCTCAGAGAGATGCGTCTTTAGGTGCACCGCTAACTCATCGGCAAGCTTTCCGATGGTCCTGCCACCCTGATACACCGGAATTACCACACTGATCTTCATGCCGCCTCCTATCTTTTCTCGGCAGCGCTGAAACCCACGCGCGCCAGAATCGACGGTAGATTGAATCCGACACCGATAAGCCACCGCGGATTTTTTAACATAAACCAGGCCAGACTCAGAATAGCCTTCGGTCTCATATAAAACTTCTTTGACGCATGCTCCGAGAGTGCCTCGATCTCACCGCTAGTCAATTCACATATCTTTTTACCTTTATAGAGCTTCTCCATATCGGATCCCCTGAGAACGAAAAGCATGAAGTAGTTGGCGACCGTGGATCCGCAATCCAGTGAGTAGTCGACCGTGGCCTGTATCGTCTCTTTCGTATCGCCCGGAAGCCCGAAAATATAAGCTACGGCTGTTAAAAAACCAAGCCGGTTCGCGATTTTTAAGAGCCGCGCAAGCGCTGCAGGTTCATCCGGATGACGATTTATATTTTTCAGTATTACCGGATGGGCTGACTGTAGACCAAACGAAAGGGTATCGCAACCTGCCTTTTTCATAAGCCTCAAAATTCTTTCCGTATCAATTTTTAGGTTAAATGGGTGCAATATCGCCATCCATTTTATTCTATAAGGCCTTTTCATCAATTTATTGCAAAAATCTTCGACCCAGTCGTTAGTCATCCCGAAAATATCATCCTGGAAAGCTACATATCTGACGCCGTATTTTTTGATAGCATCATCTATCTCCGCAATAACGTTTTCCACGCTTCTCCTTCTATATTTACACCCCCATATCTTGTAAGAAGTGCAGAAATAACACTTATAGGCGCATCCTCGCGAAGCGATGATCGTTATGTATGGCTTTCGCATCCCAAATAAAAAATAATCATGATACGCATTTATATCAACCTTGGACCTGTCGGGGAATGGTATTTCGTCAAGATTCTGGATGAGCTCCTGGGATGGTGCGGTCACTATCCCAGTTTCATTTTTATATGAAATACCCTTTATGCTTTCGATATTTTTTTTGCCGTTATAGTAATCGACCACATCCTGCATAGTTATCTCGGCTTCCCCATGGACTACAATATCGCACCCATGATCCAAAAAACTCGCGTTCCCAAGGGTGCTGGGGCCTCCTACAAGTATCGGTATATCCGTCACCTTTTTCAACCGCTCGCACCATGTCTTAATCTTCTCCTCGTGAGGGTCTGAGCAGTAGAACCCCGCCATATCGTATTCTTTCAATTTTCCCGATAACCAGTCAAAATCAAAATATGTAACGGTCTGATCGAAAATATTCGTATCGATACCATTCTTATCCAGAACGGCGCAGAGATATTGCAGGCCCAGCTGAGGCCTTCTCTGGACGCTATATCCGACATCGTTCCCTAAATAATAAACCTCGGATTCCTGCATAAGGTAGATGAACGCTACTTTTTTAATCTTCTCAGTCTTTGCGACTTTATTCATAGGTAAATTTCCTGTTCATATTTATCCAAATGTCAGATAAAGTTGGGATGCTTTTTATCCTGTTCGTTGGTGATCAAAAATTTTAAAAAAAGCATGCCGGTTTTAAAAAAATCGCCGGGATCCTCTGCAAGGATCTTCAATAATGAAGTTACCATGGTAAAACGCCAGTAAAACGCTCTGTATAATTCTTTCTCTACCATCAGCATATTCTTTTCATAGGATAGATCTTTAAAAAAATTACGATACGGAAAGAGCTTAAATTCCATCTTATCTTTCAACTTTTCAAATAGAGGGGTGCCGGGATATGGTGTAAGTTTGCTGATAATTACAAAATCCAGCTTGGATCTGCGCAGGCCTTCTTTATTCTTGGCCAGATCATCGGCGGCCTCAACCGGCGCACCTATGATCATGAAGCCCGAGGACTGAATGCCGGCACGCCTCACCAATTCTATCCGCTGCAATATATCGGCCGATTTGTAACCTTTTTGATAATAGTCCAATATCTTCTGCGAGAAGCTCTCTACGCCTATATAGATCCTTTTGCATCCTGCCCCCTTCATAAGAGTCAAAAGGTCCTGATCAAGCGTATCGATGCGGCTTAAGCATGTCCACCTGATCTTAAGTTTTTTTTGTATAATAAGTTCGCACATTTTTTCCACCCGGGCCTTATTCAGGATCAAAGTGTCATCGTTAAAACGAAAAGTCCTAAAACCCTTTCCTATTAAAAATTCGATCTCTGAGACTATATTCTCAGGTGACCTCATCACAACCTTTCTGCCGTATGATGTAACGCAATAGTTGCAGGCAAATGGGCACCCTCTGGATGATTGAATGAGCGCTATAGATCCCTGTATAAGCATCTCCTTGTAATTATTCGTTAAAAGTAGGGACGGATCCGGGAAGGGAAGCTTATCCAGGTCACCTATCCGTTCCGGAGGAATGCTTGTTTTACTACCCCTGCGAATAAGTCCTGGTATGGCATCCTGATCCTTACCATCCTCTATTGCCTTGACCAAACTTGACAGGCAGACCTCGGGCTCACCTTTTATTATATAGTCGATATTGGTATTATCCAGAACCTCTTGATGAAAGATGGAAGGATAATATCCGAATGCCACCATCTTTATGCCCGGCATTTGATTTTTTATGCTTATTATCGCATTAACGTCGCTATCAAAGCATTCCACGCCCGTCATGGAAACAACCATATCCGGTCTCTTGTCTTTAATAATGTCTATGACTGAAATCAGGCTTTTTTCTTCAGCTATGGCATCTATAACGGATACATCCGCCTTGCTCCACACCTTGATCGCGGATGCGCAGGACAATAACTCCTGCGGCGGGAAAAGGAACGAGGGCGAATTATAAGAGCCGCAAAAGCGCCTTACTATCCTATCCTTATTAGGAAGATTCAGAAACAATACTTTCACAGTCGATCCCCTGATTCTTTCTTTAAGTTATTATAGATCACGCCGGCCGAACCTTTTTTATATCGGCTATCTTTTAACACACCTGAATAACACGGCCGATACGGGATACCCTCTGCCGAGGTTCTCCATGCTTACTTCAAAACCGGCTTTTTCGAGAAGACGAGCCCATTCAACGGCAGTTCTATAAAACACCTTCTTCATTTTATTAAACAGCATATCCACGGCATATGCAAAAAGATATTTATGCGCGGACGCCTTATCGATATCCTGAAGAATAAAGACCCCGCCAATCCCTAACGATGCATAGATCTTCGACATGAGCCGCTCCTGATCCGGATATGCGATATGGTGCAAAAGGTCGCATGCGATCACAGCGTCCGGACGGTCTATCCGGGCGGTCATGATATCGCTTATTTCAAAATTGATATTAGATCTCTCGCCGACAGAGCGGCGGGCTATCGCAATCTTTTCGCCGGATAGGTCAAGTCCGATCACCTGCCGCCCACTCGATGACAGAGACATTAAATTTGCCAGCAGACCTATGCCGCAGCCGATGTCGTATATCCTTCCGCGCTCAGGCACCGACCGTTCCACAAGGCCTATCGGATTTACAAGCCATCGCGCTTTGATGTAGAAACGCTCCTTGCCGGATAGGCTCTTATACAGGTTCAAAAGCTCAGCGGGGATACCCATACCACTTCCTTATGAGAGCAGAGATCCGCACAACCTCACGGTCTGTAAGCTCAGGGAATATCGGCAAGCTCAAAATTTCTCGAACAAGCTTCTCGGCTACCGGAAAATCTCCTCTACTATACCCCAAATGCGCGAATGCCTTCTGTAAATGCAACGGAACAGGATAATGTATCTGCGTCTCTATCCCGCGCTTGGCCAAAAAACTTCTAAGGGCATCCCGCTTTTGGCAACGTATGACATAAAGATGAAAAACGCCCTGCCGTGTATTATCGCCGATCATTGGCAGACGCATCTCACCCATTTCCGCCAGACACTTCTGATAAAGCGCCGCAATATGACGGCGTCTTTTATTAAAACTATTCAGCCGACGCAACTTGACCCGCAATATAGCCGCCTGGATCTCGTCCAGCCGGCTGTTGATCCCTTCCATGTCGCACGCATATCGCGTCTTTTGCCCATAATTTCTTAACAGCTTCACCGTTTCAGCCAATTTCCTGTCATCGGTAACGATCATACCACCGTCACCGTAACAACCGAGATTTTTCGTAGGATAAAAACTGAAGGCGCCGAGATCACCGAATGTGCCGACTTTCTTCCCGTTATATGATGCCCCATGCGCCTGACACGCATCCTCCACCACATACAATCCATGTTGTCCCGCTATCCGAAGCACGCCTTCTATTTCACATGGATTCCCGTAGAGATGCACGGGTATTATCGCTTTCGTCTTTTTCGTTATCGATTCTTTAAGTTTTGTTTCATCGATATTCTGTGTATCTTCCCTGACGTCGACAAATCTTGGCGTAGCGCCCGCGGCTACTATCGCCATCGCTGTCGGTATAGCCGTATTCGGGATGGTGATCACCTCGTCCCCGCGTCCTATACCGAGAGCCATGAGAGCTATCTGTATTGCCTCGGTGCCCGAGGCTACACCCACAGCGTAACGAGAACCGTTATAGCGGGCAAACTCGCGCTCAAAGGCCTCAAGTTCAAGACCGAGGACATACCAGCCGCTGTCAAGAACCCGTAAAATGGCTCTCTCGATCTGATCTTTCGAGGCGCTATGTCCTCTGCTCAGATCCGAGACGAGGATGCGTTTACCAGTAATATTTTTTATTCTTTTCATAAAATGCTATGGTATTTGTCAGCCCATCCTCAAAACGCACCTTCGGCGCCCAACCCGTTACTTTATTGAACTTCGAGTAGTCCGCATAGTAGTCACCGATCTCTATCTTCTGCTTTTCTGGCGGGAATGGGATCACCTTGCACGATCCCTTCTTCGCGATCTTGATAACGGCCTCGAGCGAGTCGAGTACGCTTATGGGGGAACCCGACCCGATATTGTAGACCTCACCGTTGGTCTTATCGGTCGCTGCCGCGGCTAAAAGCGCGTCGACCACATCATCCACATAATTGAAATCCCTTTTCTGCGCGCCATCGCCGTAGATGGGTATCTCCCGGCCCTCCATGGCTAGCCGCACAAACCAGTTAAGGTAGCCCTGCTTCGAATGCTTCATCTGGTGGCGGGGACCATAGGTATTCGTAAGCCGAAGCGATGTCGCGCGTATGCCGTAGACATTGTTATATAAAATATGATACCACTCCCCTGCCATATTATTTATGCCGTTCACATCGGTCGGGCACATCGGATGCCGCTCGTCAACCGGAAGATACTGGGCTTTACCATATTGCCCGCGCGTCCCCGAAAAAACGATCTTGAGGCCGGGATTATTTTTACGGCAAGCCTCCAGGATCGTGAGCTGACTGCGGCAGTTTATCTCGAGATCCGTATAGGGGTCTATCATACTGTCGATATGACTTAAGGTTCCCGCAAGATTAAACATGTAATCCTGCCCCTTCACCAGATACTGCATGCCGGATTCATCTCTGACATCTGCTACATTAACGCGAACCTTCCCCTTAATGTCATCGATGTTAAATAGATTTCCTCCATAATCCGGCAGAAGCGAGTCCACAAGCAGCACATCCGCTCCAAGTTCAACAAGCTTATGCGCAAGGGTGCTGCCTATAAAACCAAGTCCTCCGGTGATGAGTACGCTCTTTTTTACGAAAGTCTTATTAAGGTCGATCATGCTGCCTCAGCTGATATTATTTCCGGCATACAAAATGAAATTCGACTTCTTCAAAACCGCCCACAAGAAAACACCATAATCTGGAGCAGAAAAATGGCGACAGGTTCGCTAATAGATCCATCATAGATCCGAAGATAACCGCAAAATAATAAGCAAAAGGCGGAAGGGTCGTCTTCTTAAGATAGGCTTGGGCAAACCACCGCAATCGCACTTTATTGCATATAAATTCTACACCGCAATACCCGCCCTCAAATAAAGGGTTAAAATAATACGGGAACGAGACATCAAAACCGCGCTTGTGTTCCGGATGCATAAACCCTCTGCTAAAATGAGGAACCCTTATTATTAATTTACCGTTGTTTTTAAGTATCCTGTGGAGCTCTTTCATCACAGCAAATGGACCGTCCAAATGCTCAAGCACATGATCCGCGTCGACTTGATCAAAATAATCATTGGAAAAAGGATAAGGTAGCTTATCGAGGTCGTGGACTAAATCAGGCGCAACCGACTCATCACAATCGATATTTATATATCCCTCTTTTTTATAAGCCCCGCATCCGAGATTTAATTTCATATTCTCCTCAAAAAAGATAATTCAACCATCAATCCGGTTTATTTGACGACCTGACAATATTACTCAAAAGCCCCAGCAAAAATTTCATGGCGGAATAATAGTGCTTTATATCTGCCAGGCTTCTTATCCTCTTAAGATGCTTAAAAATAAACCCGATCCTAAAATAATATCTGAAATAAGCGTACCCCAGCATATTCTCTACTTCTTTTTCATCCCTGTAGCCATCCGGTACATATACCGCTTTCGCTCTGCTCCTATATTTAGATATCCTTCCTTTTTCCTTTGCTATGTCATATAGCTTTGTTCCCTCTTCCGGAAAGGTTGGCATAAAATTTACCATGGTCAGGTTCAGCTTTATCGCGAAGTTAATGGTTTTTTTGGCTAGGGCAGGAGTTTCTCCGGGCAGGGCGATCATGAATGTGGCACGAGTATCAAGCCCCTCCTCATGAGTCATGCGCACTGCCCTTATACTGTCTTCTATCGTTATTCCCTTATTAATCACGTCAAGCAATCCTTGATCACCTGATTCCAATCCATAAAGAACCGCCCAGCAGCCTGCGCTCTTGATCCTTTTCAACATATCTCGCGTTGCCGTTTTAACATAACCATAACAAGTCCATGCTAAATCATGTTTTTCAATCAATTCACAAAATCTATCTATCCATTTTGAATTTATTAGAAAATAATCATCCCAGAAAGCGATCTCTTTTATGCCGTTAGGGATAATGGTCTCTTCTATTTCACGAAGAACATATTCCGGAGAATGGCGGCGATATTTAAAAGCCTTGTTCCCGGCCTGGAAGCAGAAAGAGCATTTGCCGTACGGGCATCCGCGGGATGTTATCATGGAGGTAACCGGTTCTCTTTTAAAAGATAACGGAAGCAGTCTGTAAAGGCTGTTATCTAACAGGTCCCTGGCCGGTAGGGCGAGTGAATCCAAGTCCATCGCAAGATCTCTGGGCTGGGTTACTACCACTTTGCCTTTCGTGTCACGATACGCGATGCCTTTCACCTCGCTTAAACCGAGACCTTGATCATAAGCCTTCAATATATCAACTATCGTACGCTCCCCTTCTCCGATGCACAGGAGATCGACATCTTTAATATCATCGAAGATCGTCTCTTTATAGGTATTAACGTGAACCCCTCCCAGAACTATGGGTAGGTCCAGCTTACCCTTTATAAAATGTATCAAATCGTATGCCGACCTGGCTGATGGGGTCATCGTGCTTATCCCTACGATATCGGATCCGAACTCCTTTATTTTACGCAATATATCTTCGTAACCAATTTTAGATGAAGCGGCATCTACTAGCTGGACTTCATGCCCGTGTTTTCTTACTTCAGCCGCCATGTAAAGTATCCCGAGAGGAGGCATGTTGCCGTAACTTATCCCGGATCTGGATCCATAGGCATTTCTTATGATATCGTAAGGCGGCGTGACAAAAGTAATCTTCATAGATCAGAACTCACATTCATTCTCACCTGTATAATTATCAAAAAACACCGAAGCGGCCAGGATGCAATATAACGGTATTAACGGCACCGCGTATCTGCCTATGGCGTCTAAGAGAGAATACATAAGATTAATATAAATAATCACGCTCGCTAGAATTATCCACCGGTCCCAAATTCTGAAATTTTTGATCATCGCGATAAAGACTAATAAAAGCAATATGTAGGCAATAGACCGGCTCACGCCTTTTATGAGCGCCAAGGCAAGCTCACCGTTTCGTATTTTCGAAAAATACCCCTTAACTTTTTCTTCGTTCAGAAACGGTATATAGCTGAAGGCTGTCATTTTAAATCCTTCTATGAAGGTATAGCCTGCGTATTTGAAGGGATGAAAAGATATTTTTTGAAACGCTTCTATAGTCATCTTGTTATCTATATCTCCAGGCGACATGCCTTGCCTTGCGTACTCCGCCTCCAGCGCCATCTCCCGATCAAGATCCTTGAATAAGTACCTATTCGATTTAACTACTATATCCGGAAATAATTTTTTACCTAGGTACTCGGAAAAACTGCACGTTATGGTAGCGGCGATCTCTCTCGCAGAATCATCTATCTTCTCGGCTCGTGACCAAATTACCTGCCCTCCTCGCGAGGCCATTAAAAAAGTATCGAAGACTATCTTATTCCTTATCGGCCACACCGAAACTACCCCTGTATATACGGCAATAAAACAGATGCAGCATGCTATGAGGCGCTTAATTTCTAATCCCTTCAATAAGCGGAAGAGAAGAACTACCGCGAGTATAACAAAAGGCAATAATAGAGCTATCATTTTTGTCAATGCCAAAAGTCCGAAGACAACGACGCACATAACGAAATATGAAACAGTCCGGCGCTCAATCGCCCGCAACAGCAACAACACGCCCAGACATAATTCGAATGTGAATAAGGTTTCACTAACTATGCATGATGCCGTATTCGCCAGAGTCGGAAATACAGCGACCATTACGCCTGACAAAAAAGCGGATTTTTCCGAAAAAATATGCCGCGCTATCAAATACGCTATAACCGCGGTTACCGCATGCAATAAGATTTGCACAAAGATCGCGAATGCAGGATTGTGACCGAATGTCTTATATATAATCGCCAGAAAGAGCGGATATGCCGGCTCTCTATGCATGGACGGAAGATACGGGGCATTTTCGCTCTGAGAGAATCCGTGGCCGGCGGCTACATTATAGCCTATCCTATCATATTGCGCCGCATCCGCGCCTATTATCGGTGAACCGAACATAGCGAACGTTCCGGCGATCAGGAGTCCTATACTCAATATGCCTAATATATTTCGCATATTTTTAGGATTAAATATTTTTCTTACCCCTTATAATGGAATATGCTATCAATCCCAGCCCAAGGAATGCCATAGATGATAAGAACGTTATAACCGCCGATAGTCCGTAAAAAACAGTATCGGCTTTAACAAAATAAAGAATGGTAAAAATTAAGGATAAAAAAATGGACATGATGGCGAATGGGAGGAATGCCTTCAGCGGTATATAATAACTGATAGTCTGCAGCAAGATTTGAAATACTCTTGCGGTATCACGAAAATAGCGCACCTTTGACTTACTGCCTACACGCGGATGATAATCGACAGGCACAAATTTTAGCATATACTTGTTACATAATAATACGAGGGTTATGGTCGTCGTAAAAGAAAATCCGGAGCAGAAGTCATCTTCAAACTGCATAACAACATCCTTTTTGAATATTCTTAACCCGGAATTGGCATCGGGGACATGATCGCCGGTAACATAGCTTATAAGCACATAAAAGACCGCACGCGAAAATCTCTTCATCCAAGAACCATGATAATGTTTACCTTGCCGCGCGCCGACAACCATGTCGAAATCATCTATATAAGGCAATAGTTTCCCTATCTCCGAAGCCGGATAGGTTCCATCGGCATCCATTATAAGTATCTCGCCATACTTAGATTTTTTAATACCGGTTGTAAGGGCAGCCCCATAACCCCGATTTATAGGATGCGAGATAACTGTCGCTCCAGTCCGCCTTGCCGATTGCACGGTATCATCGCTGGAAAAGTCGTCAACAACTATGATTTCGTGTTCTATCTTCTCTTTTTTCATAAATCCTGCCACGGATTCTATCACCGCCGTAATATGCCTGGACTCATTATATGCCGGAATTACCACGCTTATTGGTCTCATATAGTCCTTTCGCTGCTATTGATATGCTTTTCTTAAAAACATATCTTTTAGATTTTTTATCTCTTGCGGTTGAAAAAAACCAAAAATATATAAGATATAAAAAAATGCCGCCATGAGTGCCCCTTTCAATAAGAGCGCCAGGCCCAATGTCGAAGAAGACACCAATATCCCGATGTAGTATATTACCGCGACCGCCAGGATTATCTTCGTTATTCTGCCCCATTCAACAGGGATGGGATAAAATTTCTGCGCAAATAGGTAAGTCGCCGATGCTACTAAAAAATAGCATACCACGGTTGCCGCAGCGGAACCCATCATCCCGAACCGCGGTATTAATAGAATATTCAGCGCTACGTTTACGATAGCCGCAATGCATAGGATTAACGGTTGTACATATATGTTTTTGGCAACGATCAATCCGCAGAGCATGAATAGATAAACGCCGTTTAAGACATATGAAAATGCTATCCATGGTATAACGCGAGCCGCTTCATAATAGGGCTGTGATGTAAAGATCTGGATTATTTCTTTGCTGAACACCGACACCGCCAAAAAAATGAACAATATGGAAAAGATGAAATAAGTAAGTATCTTCCCGAATATCTTCTGGGCACTAGAGCCATATTCCTGCGATAACGATAGCATGAGCGGTACCCAGGCAACGATAAAGGTCTTCACCACCAGGTACATCGCCTGCCCTATCCTGTAGCCGACTGAATATAACCCGACCTGCTCAAGCGAAGAAAGCCGAGCCAGTAGATACCTGTCGGAGAAATCTATAGTCCACGAGAAAAAGAGAACCGATAGATACGGCAATCCAAATTTCAACATACCCTTTAATTCTTTAAAGGAAAAATCGACTGCGTATTCCTTTCGCGTCATAAAAAATAATGCCAGAACCATGAATAGATACGCAGTTATATATGCCTCATATATGCCTCTGAGGCCTCTGCCTGCAGAAAGGAATAGATAGTTGGCCGCTATCATAAGAGCGATGCCCGATATCGTTATCGAAGTGAAATTCAGAACCCGCTCTTTGATCCTAAGAAGCGACAGGGGCACCCACGTAAGTGATTGAAGTAATACGCCCAATAGCATCAAACGTATAAGTTGAATAGATCCAGAATCACCTAGCAAGATCTTTGAAAGAATACCTGCTCCGCTCCATAGTATCAGCGTAAAACCAAGCGCAAGCGTAAAAAGAAATATGAGCGCAGTATTGATAACTCTTCTTCGCAATACCTCATCATGCGGCGCATATTGATAGTACCAGCGGAATATCGCATTTATCATCCCGAAATCGTATACAAAAAGGAGAAGGCTGAATACTATTCCGATCAACGAATATACCCCATAGTCAGCCGGGCTTAAGAATCTCGTATATAACGGAACGAGGAGTATGCTCGAGACGGCAGTGAAAGACATCCCTATCCCGTAAATCAGGGAATGCTTGGCGGTCTTCTTAACTGTTTGGAACAAAAGTCCCTGAGACTGCATGTTGAGCACCGACCCTTACTGCAAAGTTATATGTTAAAAACCATCTCCGCTGAACTGCATATAGGTTGTATCTTTCGTCTTCTCCTTGATAATGTAGCCGTTCTTCGCGCACATCTTTATTGAAGCGACATTATCGTTCCTGATCTTCGCTATTATAGGCTTTTTAAACTTTTCATATGCATCTCTCGTAGTCAGGGCCATGATCTTTGTGCCTACCCCTATGCCCCGATATAAAGGGTTGACATGCGTTGTTACGACGATATGGTCATCTTCCACATCAAACCTCATCATGCCGACTTTATTTTTTTCTGCGACTCCTATATAGATCCTGGAATGCGGATCTTTTAGTTTTACGGCAAACCATTTCTTGTGATCTTCTAATGGCACCGCATCGGTATTAGACACAGAATTTTTTCGCGTTACCGGATCATTTCTCCAATTAAATAGGTCCATGCAATCTGCTTCATTTACTATTCGCATCTTTATAGAGGATAGAAAAGCCTCTTTGGTTTGGAATTTTTCCAAATTTCACCGCCAATCTTTCTTATACAGGTCTATATACTGCTGTGCGAGTTTAAGAGTATCATGATGCTCTTCCACATGTTGACGACCCTTAGCACCAAGATTCTCCCTCAGTTTCTTATCCATAATCAGTCTCCTCAAAGCTTCTTTAACGGTTCCGGGATCAGCATTTACTATCGGGGTATCTTTTGGCAATAACCTTAAAGCATCTTTGTTCAGATAGCAAATAACCGGCTTACTCATAGCCATCGCCTCTACCGACACTCCGCTATAAGTTCCCATGAGTAGCTGTACAACCACAATGTCCGACTGCTGATAATAATACCTCATGGCTTCATAAGGAACATTATCTAAAAAGATGAATTCTACCGCATGGCCTTCCTGCCTCAATTCCTCCACGGCGGTCTTTATGAACTTCGTTCCCTTCTGATCGCCGCGAGCACTCGAATTTTCAAATGGATGAAGAATGCGCACGCTATCCGTAGCAGGGAGAAGATATTTTTCCGGTATTATATCTGCGGGATGCCAGTAATCCAGATCTACGGCGAGCGGGATATAGAGAGCGTCGGGAACCATTCTTATAGCGTCCGAACCGCCATAAACTCTGAAGTCCGCAAATTTAAGGTGGGTCAGGTTATCCCTAAGCTTCCGGGAATTCTGACATATGCGTATGCAATCATCGCAGGTGCTGTATGCCTCTGAAAGCTGCGATATCGTTTTAAGCCGTATATCGCATCCCCAATACTGAAAAATGATCTTCTTTCCCAATAATTTTAATATCCTCAGATCCAGGGAAGATTTGCTGCCCAGGAACGTCTCGGAATGAAAATGAAAAACGTCGTACTTAAAAAGAGACGAAATAAAAAAGGCGGAGAATTTAAGGAGGAATTTCAATGTCCGCAGAATGCGCTTTGGATGGAAAGATATATCATTGCGATCAAAGTGAAAATTGTAATCGCAGTTCCTGACGCGCAACTCTTTCCCATCGGCATTAAAGACCATGAAGTCGCTTCGATAACCAAGCTTTCTCTGAGCCCTGGATATAACCCATTGCTGATTAATCACGATGATCGGAGCGTGAAGTATGCGAGGCCGCTTCATCTTACCTCAATTCTTTGCCGCACCGCTTGCTGTTTTCAAGATACTCTTTGACATAATGATCGATCGTACGGGTGAGCGCGGTATCCACATCGTACCTGGGAGCCCATCCAAGAAGGGCCTTCGCCTTTTTGATGGACGGAACCCTGAAAGTCACGTCCTGGTATCCCTCGCCGTAAAACTGGTCCTGGCTCACGTCCTCGATCCTGACTTTCCGCGCCAGCCGTTTTGACTTCACAAGCGGATGTTTCTCGAATATCTTCTTTATTCGCACGGCGAGTTCTTTTATGGTGATATTGTTTTTTGGGTTCCCTATGTTGATTATTTGTTTATTGCAGGCATCATTCTTATTTTCTATGATCCGGATCAGACAATCTATGCCGTCATCGATGTACAAAAAACATCTCTTCTGATGGCCGCCGTTCACCAGTTTTATCGGTTCGTCTCTTAAAATATTCCCGATGAACTGCGTAACGACCCGGGAGCTGCCTTCCTTCGATGCCGCGATACTGTCGAGCCGCGGGCCGACCCAATTATAGGGTCTAAATATGGAGAAATGGAAGTTCCTCTCAAATCCATATGCCCAGAGCACCCTATCGAGAAGCTGCTTACAGCAGCTGTAGATCCACCGCTGTTTGCTGGTGGGGCCCAGGATGAAATTGCTCTTATCTTCATCAAAGACCTCGTCGGTGCACATGCCGTAGACCTCGGACGTCGATGGGAATACGACCCGCGTATTGTATTTTACGGCGCTCTTGATAACAGCGAGGTTCGCCTCGAAATCGAGCTCAAACACCCTCAAGGGGTTCTTCACGTATGTCGCGGGAGTAGCAATAGCGACGAGCGGCAGGACGACATCGCATTTCTTTATGTTATACTCTATCCATTCCCTATTGATCGTTATATCGCCCTCGACAAAATGAAACCGTGGATTTTTAATAACGGTGCCCAGTTTATCGAACCCGATGTCCAGCCCATACACATCCCAATCCTTCTCGCGCAATATCCGCTCGGACAAGTGACTGCCGATAAACCCATTCACCCCCAGTATTAATACTTTCATCTTTATTTCTCCTTAAAGCCGGCCGCGCAAGTCAAGCTTGTGCGTACGCCTTTTTTGCGGTCATTTAAGCGCTATGAACCACTTCTTTTACAGTGTTTGCCACATAATCGACATCGTCGCGCGACATCTTGGGATATAATGGCAACGAAATTATCCGCTCTGAAGCGTATTCTGCATTTGGTAAAGCGCTCATCCCTTTACCAAAATAGTTTCTGTAATACGCAAGTTCATGAATAGCCCTGAAATGGACGCCAACGCCGATATTTTTTGCCTGCAAAGCATCTATTATCTCATCTCTTGTCAACTTAAGATTTTCGGTTTTAATCCTGACCGGATAAAGATGATAAGCGTTCCGGCTGTCGGCCTTGGCAGGTGGAAGCATGATGATATATTCTTCGTCTTTAAAATATCTGTCATACAGTTCGGCGTAAACTTTACGTATCTTCCAGAAACCCTCGATCTTTTTCAGCTGGTGTATCCCGAGGGCGGCCTGCATATCTGTCATATTATATTTATAGCCGAGTAGCTCCATATCCCAATGCCTGAACTGTCCCTTTTCATACCTCCGCCAGGCCGTCTTATCCATGCCGTGCAGCCGTAAAATCCGTATCCTGTCAGCCAGCGCCTGATCGTTGGTCGTGACCATACCACCTTCACCAGTCGTCATATTCTTGATGGGATGAAAACTAAAACAAGCCAGATTGCTCAAAGAACCCGGTTTCTTCCCGCCATATTCTGTTTCAATGGCATGGCAGGCATCTTCTACAACAAAAAGTTTGTGCTCTTTGGCTATGGCTTGGATCTCGCCCATTTTACACGGCTGTCCGGCATAATGGACGGGGATTATGGCTTTTGTCTTCTTCGTTATCTTCTTTTTAATTTCCTCTGGGTCTATATTAAGAGTGTCAGGCTCCACATCGACAAGAACGGGCTTGGCCTGCACATAGAGGATCGCGTTCACAGTTGCGACAAAAGTCATCGGAGTCGTTATCACTTCGTCTCCGGGCCCTATGCCCAAGGCCAGAAGCGACAGATGCAGCGCCGCAGTTCCTGACGTAACGCCGACCGCATATCCGGCATGCATATATCTGGCAAATTCCTCCTCGAACTTCTTCGTCTTAGGACCTGTGGTAAGCCAGCCGGAATCTAGCGTATCGATCAGTTCGCGCTTCTCCTCATCCGCCAGGGAATAACTATTGAAATTTATATATGATCTCATCGTGCATTCTCGAAGAATTCTCTTATAGTGTTGACGATGAACTTCTTATCCGGCAATGTCAATTCCGGATAGACTGGCAGGGCTATCGTAGTATCGGCAGCCTTCTCGGAATTCGGAAGATCGCCTTTCTTATATCCAAGAAACCGGTAGCATTCCTGCAAATGAAGAGGTATGGGATAATATACCCTGGCTTCTATACCGCTTTGCTCAAGATGCGCTATCAGAGCGTCCCGCTTTGTTCTATCGACCCGTATAACATACTGGTGGTAAACGTGACTATTATGCGAAGCCACGAAAGGTATAGTGACATCTTTTATCTTCGATAGTTCCGCGTTAAAAAAATTGGCATTCTCCTGCCTTGCCTTCGCCCACGCATCAAGATGTCTTAATTTTACCCTCAGGACAGCCGCCTGGAGGTTGTCCAGGCGTGAATTATATCCCAGTTCCGAATGTATATATCTAACGGCGCTGCCGTGAACCCGCAGAGCCTTAAGACGTTTATAGACATTCTCTTCATCAGTGACTATCATCCCGCCGTCTCCGAAAGCGCCCAGGTTCTTGCTCGGGAAAAAACTTATGGCGCCTGTAAAACCAAATGAACCGGCCTTTTTACCATCATAGGTGGCGCCTATCGCCTGAGCGCAATCCTCTATTATCGGTATGCCATGCTTCTGCGCTACCGAAAGCACCTCATCCATATCGGCACACTGCCCATACAAATGAACCGGCAGGATCGCCTTTGTCTTTTTCGTTATCTTCGCTTCGATAAGACGGGGGTCGATCGTGTATGTCTTCGGGTCTATATCGACAAATACCGGAATCGCTCCCAGTTCGGACGTCGCGCCTGCTGTAGCCATAAAGGTAAATGGTGAGATTATCACTTCATCACCTCGACCGGCCCCTGCAACGCGCAGACTAAGCTTTAAAGCATCGGTACCTGATGCCACCCCGATCGCGTATTTAGTATCGCAGTACGAAGCGATCTCCTGCTCAAACGCCGCGACCTCTGCGCCCAATATAAAATTTTGACTATCAAGAATGGCCTCTATCGCTTTATCGACATCATGCTTAATGGATTCATACTGTACTTTTAAGTCTAGTAATGGTATGCGATGCATCTA
>Ga0364919_10062_pt2 | contig 48442 bp, 56 predicted proteins | sample SorcelJu500001C7_2_FD_206953 | JGI IMG/M metagenome (GOLD analysis project Ga0364919, IMG submission 206953) | Enriched cells from Trout Bog Lake Hypolimnion, Wisconsin, USA - BchlTB.June20.5000.01.C7 | ecosystem: Environmental > Aquatic > Freshwater > Lake > Hypolimnion/Profundal zone | place... | reverse complement strand
TGGCAGCACCTTCCAGCAAAATTACATATTCACCTTTTTCGCGGTGCGGGTCGGCAACCAGCCAGGCACTCGCATCGCTCAGGCTGCAACGATGGATCTCTTCAAACAGTTTGGTCAGCTCGCGGGCCAGCACGATTTTTCTGGTCGGCGGAAACAGTGCGGTCAACGCGCCAACGGTATCGGTAATGCGATGTGGTGCTTCGTAAAACACCAGCGTCGCAGCCGTGTTCAGCAAGGTTTTCAGGAGCGTGTCGCGCTGGCCTGCCTTGCTCGGCAAAAAACCGGCAAAATAAAACTGGTCCTGCACAAGACCGCTGGCCGACAGCGCGGTGATGACCGCCGAGGCACCGGGCAGCGGCACGATTTTAAATCCGGCCTCGCGCACGGCATCGACAATGCGCGCACCGGGATCCGAGACCGCCGGTGTGCCGGCATCGGAAATCAGGGCAATGCTTTCTCCGTGCTGCAGACGCTGAACAATTTTTTGCGCGACTTCGTTCTCGTTGTGCTGATGCGCGGCCATGAGCGGCCTGGAAATGCCAAGCTGATTTAACAGCTGCGCGCTGTTGCGTGTGTCTTCGCAGGCGATGGCATCGACCTTTGACAGTACATGCAGCGCGCGGCAGCTGATATCGGCCAGATTGCCGATCGGGGTGGCCACAACGTACAGGCAGGAAGCCGGGTAGGACTGTTGTGCGGCGTGGGACAGCAGGGGATTCAGATCACTCATGCACAGGCCATTGGAAATAGGCAAAGGAAAGATTGTGCGCGATACCAACAGGCCTGACAAGAAAAATCAGTCCGGCGAAAACGCTTTTGCGCTGCGGATTGCCCTCATTGAGTTCGGGTGTTACGCCAGGCCCGCTGCGCTGCGGCTGAGAATGGATGTCCAAAAATATATTGCAAGGTAATGAAAATGAAAATTCTGGTGGTGAAATGCCCTGTTTAGGGCATAGCCAAACAGCGCGGCACTCTTTAAGCTTGCCATATTTATGAAAAGGAGCTTTCATGGTGCTGCTGATTGCCTGGTGCATACTGTTGACGCTGTGCTGGCCGCTGGCCCTGCTGTTACTGATCTGTATGCCGCTGATCCGGCTGATTTGCCTGCCCCTCGGCCTGGCTGGCATGACGTTTGACGCATTGTTTGCCTTTGCCCGAGCGTTGTTGTTTTTTCCTGGCCGGATACTGGGCACCCTGTAGCTGCACAGTGCATGACCCGGGGATTGGTGCTACATTTTGCCTCACGCACCTCAATTACGCGGAGCTCAATCATGGATACACCGGATAAAACGGCAAAACATGCCGATGCGCTGAAAGAAATCCTCAGACAGGGCGGCAGGGAAGGGCTTTTTCCGCGCAGGTTACTGGAAAAATATCCGCACATTATCGACCGGATCTGTCAGCTTTGGGCCGATCCCGAAAAAACCAGCCAGTATTTCACCGACCTGTTAACAACTCAGCGCGAACAGCGCGCCGGCTTCCCCATCGATATTTATACCGAACTGTTTGCTCTGGAAAATTACTACAGACTGCTGCATCCGGCTGCGCAAAAAAATGATCAGTTCTGGAGTGGCGTTAACAAACGGGATTAGGCACGCTGCCACACAATACGTGCAGCCGGTCGTCACTCGGGACAATATGTCCGTTGCATACTCTGTACGTCCCGCCGCCGGCATCTTTGTGCGCTTTCCACGTCTGTTTCCCGATCAGGATTTCGACGCCATCATCCACGCCGGGCAATCAACAGATCCGGAACTTCCAGACCTGTGAAGATGACTTGAAATCAGCAAAAGACATCACCCGGTATTGAATCAGCGGCCTATTCAGAGTAACGTCTGTTTCACGCTTCACTGCAGTCCTGACAAAGATGTTTCAGCCAAAATAAATGGATGGATGTTAGCGCCTTGGGCAATATCGATGTGCAGTCAGGTCGTATGACATTATCAGAGACAGAATCGTCGGCTGCGCCAGACCGGGCGGATGTCGGATTGGGCAATGTATCGTTGCAGTAAAAATGTCCGAAGTGCTTTGCAAACGTTTATCCATGGCTGAAACTTGCGGCAGAAATCAGGCCGTCGGGATTAGGCTGGCAGGAGAGAACAGGCCGGAACCGGAGCAAAATGGAGGTATCGTCGGGTTTGAATACATCTGCCTGTCCGGCACCGTCGTAACAACGTGTCACTCTGGGAATATGCCCTGGGCCAATTCCACTAAAGGAACGTGTGCGCCATGAAAAAAAAGGTATACGACGTTTGTTTTTGGGTGGCGCTCGGGATGGGCTTGTTGTTCCTGAATTATCCGTTGCCTGAGACGTGGGCAGGCAATGTTGCGGGAAGTCGGGTTCAGCCCCAGGTTGAGGATGCTGCTGACCATGACAGCGTGGTCGCGGCAATGCAGGCCGGATTCGATGCAGTTTTACGAGAAAAGCAGACGGAAGGGCAGGAGCAGAAATCACGCCTGGAAGCGGCAGAGCGGCGCAGCGCAGGTTTGCTGCAGATTATTGCCGCCCTCGTCGCCGTGATCGCCGTATTTCTGGCGCTGTCGCTGAACCTGTTGTATCGCAAGGCCAGGCACGCCCGCCAGCGGCGAAACGAGCGCAATCTGAAACAATACCAGTCCAGGCGCGATCCGCTGACCGGATTGCCGAATCGGCGCGCGTTTTATGAATCGATCAAGAAGCGCGGCAAGTTCGATAATCGACGAAACACAGGATCCGATACCGCACCGCAGGCGCTGATCCTTCTGGATATTGATCACTTCAAACTGATCAACGACACCTTGGGGCACGCGGTCGGCGACATTGTGCTCGTCGAAGTCAGCCAGAGACTGTCGGGCATGATGCGCGAGGATGACAGGCTCATGCGCTGGGGCGCAGCGGAATTTTTATTAATACTGAACAATGTTGCGCGTGACGGTATTGAGGAAATCGTACAGCGCGTGCTTGAAGTGGTGGCCGCAAACGGTATCAGTGCCGTTACGCAGCATTTGAATGTGACGGCCTCACTCGGTTACATATTGCTGAATCAGCATGGCTGTGTGGACGCCGATCTGGAAAGATCACTGCACCTGGCTGATGCGGCTTTGTACAAGGCAAAGATTGCCGGGCGAAACCGGGCGCTGGGTGTGCAGATTCCGGATATGGAAAGTCAGGAGCCGGGCGCGCTGTCCGGACCTGGTCTGGATGAGCTGATCGTCCAGGGCAGGGCGGTACTGACGCTCGTTGCGGGGCCGACGCCACGCACACTCACGGCAGGGTTGCCAGAACGGGAATCCGGGGGCGAGTCGATGACTTGAATGGCTACCCTGCAAATTCTCTGGATTTCTGACGCCACGGGCGAATCCCGTTCGTTATCAGCCACATGTTTTCCCGTCCTGCTTTGGCGTGATATTTTTTTGATAATGCCGACACTGCCCTTGTCACGAATGACTGCTGATTGTGACAATTAAATGAAATCCGGCGCGCAAAAATAAGGACTTGGGCAGGCAAATCGCTGAAAGTGATTGACGTATATTCAAAGCAAGTTTAAACTAGCGAGTTCTCGATTTTGGTTTCGTGGTGTGTGCAGGTGATAGTTTGCCCATGAAGTATGGGTGACATATTGAGCAAACCGCGGGGGAATAACTGAGAGTATCAGTAGCAGGTCAGAGTAGCAAGTCAGTAAAAATTAAAGCTTCCCGCGCAGGGTATTTGTTCTGAGCGAGGATAGATCAGTCCCCGGGCAATCGTTTCCGGGCTTTGTTTTGTGTTTATTTATGTTGGGTTAGAACGATGCCAACCATCAATCAATTGATTCGCCAGCCACGTGTTTCAGCACGTGTCAAAAGCAAATCGCCGGCGCTGGAAAACAGCCCGCAAAAACGTGGAGTTTGCACTCGCGTTTATACAACAACCCCAAAAAAGCCTAACTCGGCTTTGCGTAAGGTTGCCAAAGTACGCTTAACCAACGGTTTCGAAGTGATTTCGTACATCGGCGGTGAGGGTCATAACCTGCAGGAACATAGCGTGGTTTTATTGCGCGGTGGTCGTGTCAAGGATTTGCCTGGTGTGCGTTACCATATGGTTCGCGGCGCATTGGATACTCAGGGCGTTAAAGATCGTAAGCAGGCTCGTTCCAAATATGGTTCGAAGAAAGCTAAAGCTGCCAAGAAGTAATTCTTTTGCAGTGCGGCTCTAAAATAAACATTTAGTTTTGTGTCGGTTGTAGTGACCGAGTAAGTGGAGAGCTATGATGGCTCGCCGCGAGAATGCAAAGTTCGTTTGCGTTCTCAACTGAAGATCGAAAGGAAAAGAAATGCCACGTCGTCGTGAAGTCCCCAAGCGCGATATATTGCCGGATCCAAAATTCGGTAATGTTGAAGTCGCAAAATTTGTTAACGTTTTAATGTTGTCGGGTAAAAAGTCTGTTGCTGAAGGCATTATCTATGGCGCGTTCGAACACATCTCCACCAAATCTGGTAAAGATCCGCTGGAAGTGTTTACTGCCGCTATCGGTAACTGTAAGCCGCTGGTTGAGGTTAAGTCCCGCCGGGTTGGTGGTGCAAACTATCAGGTTCCAGTTGAAGTTCGTCCGGTTCGTCGTCTGGCTTTGTCTATGCGTTGGTTGCGTGAAGCAGCGAACAAGCGCAGCGAAAAATCCATGCCGCAGCGCCTGGCCGGTGAATTGTTGGAAGCCGCTGAAGGTCGTGGCGGTGCAATGAAAAAACGCGATGAAGTTCATCGGATGGCAGAAGCCAATAAAGCATTCTCACATTTCCGTTTCTAATCAGGTTTGTGATTGTGCTGTGCTTATGCACGTACAGATACTTCGTGAAGTATTGTTGAATTAAACCGAGTATCGTGAAAACTGATGCTCGGTTTTGTCCATTATAAGAATTAGGATCGATTATGGCCCGCAAGACCCCTATTGAACGCTACCGTAACATCGGTATCTCGGCGCACATTGACGCCGGTAAAACGACGACCACTGAACGTGTTTTGTTCTACACCGGTGTGAATCACAAAATTGGTGAAGTGCATGATGGCGCGGCTACCATGGACTGGATGGAGCAGGAGCAGGAGCGCGGAATTACCATTACTTCTGCGGCTACGACGTGCTTCTGGAAGGGGATGGCTAATAATTTCCCTGAGCACCACATTAACATTATTGATACACCTGGCCACGTTGATTTCACGATTGAAGTTGAGCGTTCGATGCGTGTTCTGGATGGCGCCTGCATGGTTTACTGTGCGGTCGGTGGCGTGCAGCCGCAATCCGAAACAGTATGGCGTCAGGCTAACAAATACAAGGTGCCACGCCTGGCGTTTGTTAATAAGATGGATCGTACTGGCGCGAACTTTTTCAAAGTTTACGACCAGATGCGCAATCGTCTCAAGGCAAATCCGGTATTGATTCAGATTCCAATCGGCGCGGAAGAAAACTTCCTGGGCGTGATCGATCTGGTCAAAATGAAAGCAGTCTATTGGGATGATGCATCTCAGGGGATGAAATTCGACTACCGCGAAATTCCTGCTGAATTAAAAGCTTCAGCAGACGAATGGCGCGAAAAAATGGTTGAAGTCGCTGCCGAGTACACCGAAGAATTGATGAACAAATACCTTGATGAAGGTGATTTGTCAGAAGAAGAAATTAAAGCTGCCTTGCGCGCTCGTACGATTGCAGCTGAAATCGTTCCGATGATGTGCGGTACAGCGTTTAAAAACAAAGGTGTCCAGGCTATGCTGGATGCAGTTATCGAGTTCTTGCCTTCACCGGTGGATATTCCTCCTGTGACCGGTCTGGATGAAGATGAAGAGCCAACTTCGCGTAAAGCTGAAGATACCGAGAAATTCTCGGCACTGGCATTCAAGATCATGACTGATCCGTTTGTTGGCCAATTGATTTTCTTCCGGGTGTATTCCGGCACGATGAAGTCAGGCGACACTGTATATAACCCGAACAAGAACAAGAAGGAACGCATCGGCCGTATTCTGCAGATGCACGCCAATCAGCGCGAAGAGATCAAAGAAGTGCACGCCGGCGATATCGCAGCTGCAGTTGGTCTGAAAGAAGCGACTACCGGTGAAACATTGTGCGATCCGTCATCGATCATCACGCTGGAGCGCATGGTATTCCCTGAGCCGGTTATTTCTCAGGCTGTTGAGCCAAAAACCAAGGCTGACCAGGAAAAAATGGGTCTGGCATTGAATCGTCTGGCTCAGGAAGATCCTTCATTCCGCGTTAAAACGGATGAAGAGTCTGGCCAGACTATTATTGGTGGTATGGGCGAGTTGCATCTGGAGATTATCGTTGATCGTATGAAGCGCGAATTCGGCGTTGAAGCGACTGTTGGTAAACCACAGGTTGCCTACCGCGAAACTATTCGCAAAACATGCGAAGAAATCGAAGGTAAATTCGTTAAGCAGTCTGGTGGTCGTGGTCAGTACGGTCACGTTGTTCTGAAAATCGAACCGCAAGAGCCGGGCAAAGGTTTTGAATTCGTTGATGCGATCAAAGGCGGAACTGTTCCTCGTGAATACATTCCTGCAGTTGAAAAAGGTGTGCGCGAAACATTGACTGCAGGCGTGATGGCCGGATATCCGGTAGTTGACGTTAAAGTTACCCTGTTCTTCGGTTCATACCATGACGTTGACTCGAATGAAAATGCGTTCCGTATGGCTGCATCAATGGCCTTTAAAGATGGTTGCCGTAAAGCCAGCCCGGTTATTCTGGAGCCGATGATGTCGGTTGAAGTTGAAACGCCGGAAGACTACGCTGGTTCGGTGATGGGTGATCTGTCATCCCGTCGTGGTATGGTTCAGGGTATGGATGAAATTCCAGGTGGCGGCGGCAAGATTATTAAAGCTGAAGTTCCGTTGTCAGAAATGTTCGGCTATTCGACTTCGTTGCGTTCCGCAACGCAGGGACGTGCAACTTACACAATGGAATTCAAGCATTATTCAGAAGCGCCTAAAAACGTGATCGACGCTATTGTTACTGCAAAAGCGAAGTAATCGTTGTAGAATGCCGGGTTCATTGATTTAAAGTTTTTTTATTGCAATCCGTTCACCCTCATAGGAGGGTGAACGTCTAATTGAGTACTAATCGTTCTTTTTGAAGGAAGAATAAAATGGCAAAAAGTAAGTTTGAGCGGACCAAACCGCACGTCAACGTCGGAACAATTGGCCACGTTGATCATGGTAAAACAACATTGACAGCAGCGATCGCTACTGTTCTGTCAGCCAAATTCGGCGGCGAAGCAAAGAAATACGACGAAATCGATGCAGCACCAGAAGAAAAAGCACGCGGTATTACTATTAACACAGCCCACGTTGAATATGAAACAGCAGCACGCCACTACGCTCACGTAGACTGCCCAGGCCATGCCGATTATGTTAAAAACATGATTACCGGCGCGGCGCAGATGGATGGCGCGATTCTGGTCTGTTCAGCAGCAGACGGTCCTATGCCGCAAACCCGTGAGCACATCCTGTTGGCTCGCCAGGTTGGTGTTCCATACATCATCGTGTTCCTGAACAAGTGCGACATGGTTGATGACGCCGAATTGTTGGAACTGGTTGAAATGGAAGTGCGCGAATTACTGTCCAAATACGATTTCCCGGGCGACGATCTGCCTATCATTCAAGGTTCAGCCAAGCTGGCACTTGAAGGTGACAAAGGTCCGTTGGGCGAAGAAGCCATCATGAAGCTGGCTGATGCACTGGATACTTACATCCCAACGCCAGAGCGCGCAATCGACGGCGCATTCCTGCTGCCAGTTGAAGATGTGTTCTCGATCTCCGGTCGTGGTACTGTGGTTACCGGTCGTATCGAGCGCGGTATCGTCAAGGTTGGTGAAGAGATTGAAATCATCGGTATTACCGACACACAGAAAACAACCTGTACCGGCGTTGAAATGTTCCGCAAATTGCTGGACCAGGGTCAGGCCGGCGACAACGTTGGTGTACTGTTGCGTGGAACCAAGCGCGAAGACGTGCAGCGTGGTCAGGTTCTGGCCAAGCCAGGTTCAATCAAGCCGCACAGCCACTTCACAGGCGAAATCTACGTGTTGTCGAAAGATGAGGGTGGACGTCATACCCCATTCTTTAACAACTATCGCCCACAGTTTTACTTCCGTACTACGGACGTAACCGGTTCGATCGAACTGCCGGCGGATAAAGAAATGGTTATGCCAGGCGATAACGTTTCCATCACTGTCAAGCTGATCAACCCGATTGCGATGGAAGAAGGCCTGCGTTTCGCGATTCGCGAAGGTGGCCGTACTGTTGGTGCGGGTGTTGTTGCAAAAATCATTGCGTAATTTTAAGCAGTAAAAATAACGCGGCAGCCGTAATAAATCAGGCTGCCGCGCTTCGTTCTTTTAAGGAAAATCATGTCTACACCAAATCAAAAAATCCGCATTCGCCTGAAGGCTTTCGACTACAAACTGATCGATCAGTCTGCCCTGGAAATCGTTGATACCGCAAAACGCACTGGTGCAATTGTTAAAGGCCCGGTCCCGCTGCCAACACGTATTCAGCGTTTTGACGTATTGCGTTCGCCGCACGTTAATAAAACATCGCGTGATCAGTTTGAGATCCGTACTCACCAGCGTCTCATGGACATCGTCGATCCTACTGAAAAAACAGTAGATGCATTAATGAAGTTGGACCTGCCAGCCGGTGTTGATGTGGAAATTAAATTGCAGTAATCCAGAAATTAGTATTGCAAATTATTTTTGCATGCTATAATTTCGGGCTTCGGTGTAGCTGTATATGGATATTTCCAGTGCGGCTACATGTTTTAAGTGCTATCTATATAAATAGCTAGTACATACACAGTCAGCCTCACCCAATCGCAGGTGAGAATGGAGAATAAAATGAGCTTGGGCCTTGTTGGTCGCAAGGTTGGTATGATGCGCATATATACAGATGATGGTGATTCAATTCCAGTCACTGTATTAGATGTCTCAAACAACCGCGTGACACAAATCAAAACACCTGAAACTGATGGTTATACCGCAGTTCAGGTTACATTCGGTCAGCGCCGTGCATCCCGTGTAACTAAAGCGGCTGCAGGTCACCTCGCTAAAGCAGGTGTTGAAGCTGGTACAGTCTTAAAAGAATTCCGCATTGATGCAGCCAAAGCCGCAGAACTGAAAGCAGGTGATGTTGTTCCTGTTGGCATGTTTGTGGCTGGCCAGGTCGTGGACGTTCAGGGTGTCACTATCGGTAAGGGTTATGCCGGTACCATCAAGCGTCACCACTTCAAATCGGGCCGTGCATCACATGGTAACTCCCGTTCACATAATGTTCCAGGTTCTATCGGTATGGCGCAGGATCCAGGTCGTGTTTTTCCTGGTAAGCGTATGACCGGTCATCTGGGTGATGTAACGCGCACTGTGCAAAATCTGGAAATCGCCCGCGTAGATGCTGATCGCCAGTTGTTGTTGGTTAAGGGTGCGGTTCCGGGTGCAAAAAATGGTCAGGTAGTTGTTACTCCTGCCATTAAAGTTAAATTGAAGAAGGGGGCTTAATTTATGGAACTCAAGCTCCTAAATGCGCAAGGTCAGGAATCGTCTAACGTTGCAGCGCCGGATACTATTTTCGCTCGCGATTACAATGAAGCACTGATCCATCAGTTGGTTGTGGCTTTCCAGGCGAATGCTCGCAGCGGTAACCGCAAGCAGTTGGGTCGTGATGATGTGCATCACACAACTAAAAAGCCTTGGCGCCAAAAGGGTACCGGACGTGCTCGTTCTGGTATGTCTTCTTCGCCGATCTGGCGCGGCGGTGGACGTGCATTCCCTAATTCTCCTGATGAAAACTTCTCGCAAAAAGTTAACAAGAAGATGTATCGCGCAGGAATCTGCTCGATTCTGTCTCAGTTGGCTCGTGAAGGTCGTCTGAATGTGGTCGAGACGTTCTCTGTTGAAGCACCAAAAACAAAATTATTGTCAGAAAAGCTGAAAACAATGGGTTGTTTAGACTCGGTGTTGATCATTGCTGATGACTTTAATGAAAACTTGATGCTTGCTTCTCGCAATCTGGCAAATGTGCTGGTTGTCGAGCCCCGTTATGCTGATCCGGTTTCTTTGGTGCACTTCAAGAAAGTGTTAATCACCAAGCTGGCATTGGCAAAGATTGAGGAGATGCTGGCATGAGCACACTAGTAAAATTTAGCGAAGAGCGCCTGTTAAAGGTTTTATTGGCTCCGGTAATTTCTGAAAAAGCAACCATGGTTGCGGAGAAAAACGAACAAGTCGTTTTCCGCGTCAGCCCTGATGCTACCAAGCCAGAAATTAAAGCTGCAGTAGAGATGCTCTTTAAGGTTCAGGTTGAATCTGTGCAGGTTGCAAACCGCCAAGGTAAACAAAAACGCAGTGGTCGTTTTGTTGGCCGTCGCAACCATACCAAGCGTGCGTTTGTATGCTTGAAGCCAGGTCAAGAAATTAACTTCACCGAGGAGGCATAATATGGCGCTCGTTAAGGTAAAGCCAACCTCGCCTGGTCGTCGTGGTATGGTCAAAGTTGTGACAGAGGGCCTTTATAAGGGTCGTCCGTTCGCTGCTTTAGTTGAAGCAAAAAGCAAAACTGCTGGTCGTAATAATAACGGTCACATTACCACTCGCCATATCGGCGGTGGACACAAGCAACACTATCGTATGGTTGATTTCAAGCGTACGAAAGACGGTATTCCTGCCAAAGTAGAGCGTATTGAATACGATCCTAACCGCACAGCACACATAGCATTGTTGTGTTATGCGGATGGTGAGCGTCAATACATCATTGCTACCAAAGGTATGGCTGAAGGCGATCAGATCATGAATGGTGCCCAGGCGCCGATCAAATCCGGTAACTGCCTGCCGATTCGCAACATTCCTGTTGGTACAACTATGCATTGCGTAGAGATGTTGCCTGGCAAGGGTGCTCAGATGGCGCGAACTGCCGGTGCTGGTGTTGTATTGATGGCTCGCGAAGGCATCTATGCTCAGGTCCGTCTGCGTTCAGGGGAAGTTCGTCGTGTGCACGTTGAGTGCCGCGCTACTGTTGGTGAAGTAGGTAATGGCGAACACAATCTGCGCAAGATTGGTAAGGCTGGTGCAATGCGTTGGCGCGGTGTTCGTCCTACCGTTCGCGGTGTGGTCATGAATCCGATTGACCATCCACACGGTGGTGGTGAAGGTAAGACCGCAGCAGGTCGTCATCCAGTATCACCATGGGGACAACAGACCAAGGGTAAGAAGACTCGTCGCAATAAGCGTACGACTTCCATGATCGTTTCACGCCGTGGTAAGAAATAAGGGGTAGCACATGACACGTTCATTGAAAAAAGGGCCATTCTGTGATGCCCACTTGGTGAAAAAAGTCGAAGCCGCGCAAGCGATCAAAGACAAAAAACCAATCAAAACCTGGTCACGTCGTTCAACAATTATGCCTGACTTCATTGGTTTGACCATTGCAGTCCATAACGGTAAGCAACACGTCCCTGTGTATGTTTCTGAAAACATGGTTGGTCACAAACTCGGCGAATTCGCATTGACTCGTACGTTCAAGGGTCATGCCGCTGATAAAAAGGCTAAAAAATAAGGTGCGATGATGGAAACTAAAGCAATATTACGCGGAGTTCGCTTGTCAGACCAAAAGGGTCGTCTGGTAGCGGATCTCATTCGCGGCAAAAAAGTAGATCAGGCATTGAATATTTTGGCTTTCAGCCCGAAAAAAGGTGCAGCAATCATCAAGCGTGTTCTGGAGTCTGCAATTGCAAACGCCGAACATAATGACGGAGCTGACATCGACGAGTTAAGAGTTAAAACTATTTATGTTGAAAAAGGTGCGGTTTTGAAGCGTTTTACAGCGCGTGCAAAAGGCCGTGGTGATCGTATCTCTAAACAATCCTGTCACATTTATGTGACTGTCGGTAATTAAGGAGTCACGATGGGACAGAAGATACATCCAACCGGTTTCCGCCTTGCGGTAACACGTAACTGGTCTTCACGTTGGTATGCAAATAATACTAACTTTGCTTCGATGCTGGGCGAAGACTTAAAAGTACGTGCTTATCTGAAGAAAAAACTGAAGAACGCATCAGTAGGTCGTATCACTATTGAGCGTCCGGCAAAAAATGCCCGTATTACTATTTATAGCTCACGTCCAGGCGTTGTTATTGGTAAAAAAGGCGAAGATATTGAAGTGTTGAAAGCAGATTTGTCCAAGTTAATGGGCGTACCTGTACACGTGAATATCGAAGAGATTCGTAAGCCAGAAATCGATGCGCAGCTAATTGCTGATTCTATTGCTCAGCAATTAGAAAAACGTATCATGTTCCGCCGTGCCATGAAGCGTGCCATGCAAAATGCTATGCGTTTGGGTGCACAGGGGATCAAGATCATGTCTGGTGGGCGTTTGAATGGTATTGAGATCGCACGCAAAGAATGGTATCGCGAAGGTCGCGTCCCACTCCACACGCTGCGCGCTGATATCGATTACGGCACAAGCGAAGCACAAACAACATACGGCATTATCGGTGTGAAGGTTTGGGTTTACAAAGGCGATCGTTTACCCAATGGCGATGCACCAGTAATCGAATCTTTACCAGAAGACGATAAAAAACGTCGTGGCCCACGTCGTGATGATGGCAAGCCAGCCAGCCGTCCACGTCCTAAGCAAACCACAACCGGCGCTCCAGCAGCACCAGCTGCCAAGCGAGTTCGCTCTGCAGCTCCAGTTGCAGCCAAAGCGGCACCGGCTGAGAAAGCAGGAGAATAATCATGCTGCAACCAGCACGTAGAAAATATAGAAAAGAACAAAAAGGCCGTAACAAGGGGATCTCGCATTCCCGTGGCACTGCGGTTTCGTTCGGTGAATTTGGTCTGAAAGCTATTGGTCGTGGGCGCATTACTGCTCGTCAGATCGAAGCGGCACGTCGTGCCATGACTCGTCACATCAAACGTGGCGGTCGTATCTGGATTCGTATTTTTCCGGATAAGCCAATTTCACAAAAGCCAGCCGAAGTTCGTATGGGTAATGGTAAAGGTAATCCTGAGTACTACGTAGCCGAGATTCAACCAGGCAAAATGTTGTACGAGATGGATGGTGTTGATGAAACTTTGGCGCGTGAAGCTTTTCGCTTGGCCGCAGCCAAACTGCCGTTATTGACTACGTTCGTCGTGCGTCAAGTCGGCCAATAAAGGGAGTTGAATATGAAAGCATCAGAACTCCGCGGCAAAGATGAGGCAGCGTTGGCCAAAGAATTGAATGATTTGTTGAAGGCGCAATTCAGTTTGCGCATGCAATTGGCAACTCAGCAATTGAACAACACGTCTCAGCTCAAAAAAGTTCGCCGCGATATCGCACGTGTAAAAACGGTCATGAATCAGAAGGATGACAAATGAACGATCAAGTTAAACAAGCTTTGAAGCGCACGCTGATTGGCACAGTCGTATCCGACAAGATGGACAAGACTGTCACGGTTTTAATCGAGCGTCACGTGAAGCATCCTCTGTACGGCAAGATCATTGTTCGTAGTAACAAGTATCATGCGCACAACGAAGGCAATGTTGCTAAAGAAGGCGACGTTGTTGAAATCCAGGAAGGCCGTCCGATTTCCAAGACTAAAGCCTGGTCCGTGACTCGCGTAGTACAGGTCGCACAAATAGTGTAAATAGTTGTTGCATCAATTAAATTTCGATGTGATAATAGCTGGCTGTTGATCGAAGAGCTCTCGATTCGTAGTTGAGAGCTCTGAAGCAGCGCAAAAAATGGCTTTTTTTACAGTCAGTGAAAAAAGTGTTTAAAAATCGTCCACCTAATCAGCAAGTTGCAGTTTGACTTTCTGGCGGGACCAAGACTGACCATGATTCGCTCCAGCGGGTTTAATGGATTAAGTTGGGAAAGAGAACATTATGATTCAAACAGAAAGCCGGCTCGAAGTAGCTGACAATACCGGTGCACGCGAAGTTTTGTGCATTAAGGTATTGGGTGGCTCTAAGCGTCGTTATGCAGGCATCGGTGATGTGATTAAAGTCACGATTAAATCTGCTGCGCCTAGAGGGCGTGTCAAAAAGGGTGAAATTTACAATGCTGTTGTAGTCCGCACAGCCAAGGGTGTTCGTCGTCAAGACGGTTCTCTGGTTAAGTTTGACGGCAACGCAGCGGTGTTATTGAACGCAAAACTTGAGCCTATCGGCACTCGTATTTTTGGACCGGTCACACGCGAATTGCGTACTGAGCGTTTCATGAAAATCGTGTCCTTAGCTCCAGAAGTTCTGTAAGGGGTCGTTATGAACAAAATACGTAAAAACGACGAAGTCATCGTATTGACTGGTAAAGACAAGGGCAAGCGCGGCGTAGTTCAGCAGTGGGTTGATGCTGGTCACGTGGTTGTCGCTGGCGTCAATGTCGCTAAAAAAGCGGTTAAGCCAAACCCGATGACTGGTACAACTGGTGGCATCGTTGACAAGGTGATGCCTATTCATGTGTCCAATGTTGCATTGTTTAATGCAGCTACTGGCAAAGCAGATCGCGTTGGTTTTAAAACTGTGGACGGTACTAAAGTTCGCGTTTTCAAATCAAACGGCGAAGTTGTGAAGGCAAGCTGATCATGGCACGTTTACAAGATATATATAAAGCAAAAGTCGTTGCAGCTTTGACCGAGAAATTCTCGTACAAATCTATAATGGAAGTGCCGCGCATTACCAAGATCACTCTGAATATGGGTTTGTCTGAAGCAGTTGCGGATAAAAAAATTATTGAGCATGCGGTTGGTGACTTAACCAAGATTGCAGGACAAAAGCCAGTGGTGACTAAGGCTCGTAAAGCGATCGCGGGTTTTAAAATTCGGGAAGGCTATCCGATTGGATGTATGGTTACATTGCGCGGCGCGCATATGTACGAATTCCTGGATCGTCTGATTACCGTGGCTCTGCCGCGTGTTCGCGATTTTCGTGGTGTTTCTGGTCGTGCGTTTGATGGTCGTGGTAACTACAACATCGGCATCAAAGAACAGATTATTTTCCCAGAAATCGAATACGACAAAATTGACGTATTGCGTGGTATGAATATCAGTATCACCACGACTGCTAAGACCGATGAAGAAGCGAAAGCCCTTCTCGCCGCATTTAAATTCCCGTTCAGAAACTGAGGTCGCCATGGCAAAATTGGCACTGATTAACCGTGAGCAAAAACGCGCAGACCTGGTAAAGAAATTTGCTGGTAAGCGTGCTGCATTGAAGGCCATCGTTGATGACCAATCAAAAACTGAAGAAGAGCGCTACGAAGCGCGTCTGAAGTTGCAGGCACTGCCTCGGAACTCAAATCCGACACGTCAGCGCAATCGTTGCGCATTGACTGGTCGCCCGCGTGGCACATTCCGTAAGTTTGGTTTGGGCCGTATTAAACTCCGTGAAGTCGCCATGCGTGGTGAAGTTCCCGGAATGACAAAAGCCAGCTGGTAATAGGAGAATAAGCAATGAGTATGAGCGATCCTATCGCCGATATGTTGACCCGCATTCGCAATGCACAAGTTGTTCACAAAACTGAAGTTGCGATGCCGTCTTCTAAGGTAAAAGTTGCAATAGCCAACGTACTGAAGGACGAAGGTTACATTGAAGATTACGCTGTCACTGAATCTGCTGGTAAGGCAGAGTTGAAGATAGCACTGAAATATTATGCAGGTCGTCCTGTTATTGAGCGTCTGGAACGTGTTTCACGTCCTGGTCTGCGCATTTACAAAGCATCGGACGATATCCCTAACGTTATGAATGGTCTGGGCGTGGCAATCATCACCACTCCTAAAGGCGTCATGACAGACCGCAAAGCGCGCGCAACCGGTGTCGGTGGCGAAGTGATTTGCTACGTGGCCTAAGGAGAAAAGCATGTCTCGAGTAGGTAAAATGGCCATTGCAGTTCCAGCCGGTACAGAAGTTACCATTAAAGACGCTGAAATTGTAGTTAAGGGTCCTTTGGGTGTATTGCATCAGGCGTTAAACGGCCTGGTCAAAGTTATCAACGACAGTGGTTCGCTGAAATTTGAGCCAGCCAATGAAGGTCGTGAAGCAAATGCAATGACCGGAACTCTGCGTGCGTTGGTCAATAATATGATCAATGGCGTGACTAAGGGTTTTGAGAAAAAATTAAACTTGGTTGGCGTTGGTTTTAAAGCGCAGGCACAGGGCGATAAATTAAATTTATCGTTGGGTTTTTCTCACCCGGTTGTTCATGCAATGCCACAAGGTATTAAGTGCGAAACTCCAACGCCGACAGAAATCCTGATTAAAGGGATAGACCGTCAAATAGTGGGGCAAGTTGCTGCCGAAGTTCGTGCGTATCGTAAACCTGAGCCATATAAAGGCAAAGGCGTGCGTTATGCTACTGAGGTGGTTGTGCTCAAAGAAACCAAGAAGAAGTAATAGGGGTTGACGATGGACAAGAAACAATCACGTCTGCGCCGCGCACGTCAAACCCGTGCCAAGATCGCAGAATTAAAAGTGAACCGCCTGGCTGTGCATCGTACCAATTTGCACATCTATGCCAACATTATTGGACCAGATGCAAGAATTTTAGCATCTGCTTCGAGTCTGGAAGCGACGGTACGTGCAGAGTTGGCAGCAGCGTCTGGCAATGGTGGCAACGTAGCAGCAGCAACTTTGGTCGGCAAGCGTGTCGCTGAAGCAGCATTAAAAGCAGGGGTAACCGAAGTTGCATTTGATCGCTCCGGTTTCCGTTACCATGGTCGCATCAAGGCGCTTGCAGAAGCCGCCCGTGAAGCTGGCCTGAAGTTCTAAGGAAAATACGTCATGGCAAAAATGCAAGCGAAAACAGCATCTGACAAACCAGATGATGGCATGCGCGAAAAAATGATCGCGATCAACCGAGTGACTAAAGTGGTCAAGGGTGGACGTATCATGGGCTTTGCAGCGTTGACCGTTGTAGGTGACGGTGATGGCCGTATCGGTATGGGCAAAGGAAAATCGAAAGAGGTTCCTGTCGCCGTACAAAAGGCAATGGAAGAAGCGCGCCGTAAAATGATTAAAGTGACATTGAAAAATGGGACTTTGCAACATACTGTAACCGGTCAGCATGGTGCATCGAAAGTGATGATAATGCCTGCCAAAGAAGGTACAGGCGTTATCGCTGGCGGTCCTATGCGTGCAATTTTCGAAGTAATGGGGATTGTTAACGTCGTTGCTAAGTCTAACGGCTCAACCAACCCGTACAACATGGTTCGTGCAACTTTGGACGGATTGTCCAAGATGAGTACTCCATCGGAAATTGCAGCCAAGCGCGGCAAGTCCGTTGAAGAAATTCTCGGCTAAGGTGATCGAAATGACAAAAACATTAAAAGTAAAGTTGGTTATGGGTTTGATTGGCACACGCGAATCTCACCGTGCTACTGTTCGTGGTTTGGGGCTGCGTCGCGTTAATTCTGTCAAGGAATTAGAAGACACTCCATCCGTGCGTGGCATGATCAACAAAGTCTCGTATCTTGTGAAGGTTGTATCGTAAGCCCGCGGGCTGCGATCGGAGCAAATTATGGAATTAAATACAATTCAACCCGCTGATGGCGCAAAACACTACAAACGTCGTGTTGGTCGTGGTATCGGTTCGGGTTTAGGTAAGACAGCTGGCCGTGGTCATAAAGGTCAAAAGTCACGTACTGGCGGTTTTCATAAAGTCGGTTTTGAGGGCGGTCAGATGCCTTTGCAACGTCGTCTGCCTAAACGTGGTTTTAAATCTTTGGCTACGCCTTATAAAGCTGAAGTTCGTTTGTCCCAGCTTGAGAATTTGCCTATCGACGAAATCGATATTCTGGCATTGAAGCAGGCAGGTCTGGTTTCGCAGTTAGCAAAAGTAGTTCGAGTTATTCTCTCCGGTTCTATCACTAAGAAAGTGACCCTGACTGGTTTGATCGCGACTAAAGGTGCTAAAGCAGCGATCGAGGCTGCCGGCGGAACTGTCGCTTAAATCCTATTGGAGCAATAATTGGCGACAACACCTCAACTAGCTAAAGGTAATGCCAGTGGTTTTCCTTGGGGAAGGCTGTGGTTTTTATTGTCGGCATTAGTTGTATATAGAGTCGGTGCGCATATCCCGGTTCCAGGCATCGATCCATCGCAATTGGAGCAGCTGTTCAAGCAAAACTCGGGTGGTATTCTGGGTATGTTTAATATGTTCTCAGGTGGCGCTTTATCGCGGTTTACCGTGTTTGCTCTGGGGATCATGCCGTATATCTCTGCATCGATTATTATGCAGTTGCTGTCGATAGTTTATCCGCCTCTGGAATCACTGAAAAAAGAAGGTGAGTCCGGACGCAGAAAAATTACGCAATATACCCGTTACGGAACGCTGGTGTTGGCGACGTTTCAGGCCGTTGGTATTGCGGTGGCATTGGAGCATCAGGCAGGACTGGTAATTGATCCAGGTATGGCGTTCCGGTTCACTACAGCGGTAACCTTGGTAACTGGAACCATGTTTTTGATGTGGTTAGGTGAGCAGATTACAGAGCGTGGTTTGGGTAACGGCATTTCTATCATTATTTTCGCCGGTATCGCTTCTGGTTTGCCAAATGCAATCGGCAGTTTGCTTGAGTTGGTTCGGACCGGTTCGATGAATCCGTTTATAGCCCTGGTTATTTGTGCTGTGGCTGCGTTTGTAACCTTCGCCGTCGTGTTTGTAGAACGTGGTCAGCGTAAGATTCTGGTGAATTATGCCAAGCGGCAGGTGGGCAACAAGATTTATGGCGGGCAAAGCAGTCATTTACCGTTGAAGTTGAACATGGCAGGTGTTATTCCTCCTATTTTTGCTTCGTCGATTATTCTGTTTCCCGCGACGATCACAGGTTGGTTCGTTACCACTGGTGATAACTCGACAGTAATGCGGTTCTTGAAAGATCTGTCGTTATCGTTGGGACCTGGTGAGCCTATTCACATGCTGCTGTATGCTGTTGCAATTATATTTTTCTGTTTCTTCTACACTGCGCTGGTTTTCAACAGCAAGGAAACAGCAGATAACTTGAAGAAGAGTGGTGCGTTTGTTCCTGGAATCAGACCTGGTGATCAAACAGCTCGCTACATAGATAAGATTTTGATGCGTCTGACTTTGGCTGGTGCGGTTTATATCACGGCAGTTTGCTTGTTGCCCGAGATACTGATCGCAAAATATAAAGTGCCATTTTCATTTGGCGGTACATCATTGTTGATTATTGTTGTAGTAACGATGGATTTCATGGCGCAGGTTCAAAACTATGTCATGTCCCAGCAATATGATTCATTACTTCGTAAAGCAAATTTCAAAGGCGGAAATTCTTCGCGGTGACGTGAGGAAAGACAAGAATGGCTAAAGACGACGTAATTCAAATGCAGGGTGAGATTCTTGAGAATCTTCCAAACGCGACATTTAGAGTTAAGCTGGAAAACGGACATGTAGTATTAGGTCACATATCTGGGAAAATGCGCATGAACTATATTCGTATTCTTCCAGGTGATAAGGTAACGGTAGAACTGACGCCTTATGATTTAAGTCGGGCACGTATTGTGTTCCGTACCAAGTAACTTTATCAGTAAAACTTTTTAGCAGTATTAGGAAAGAGGGCAACAAAATGAAAGTTCTCGCATCAGTTAAGCGGATATGCCGCAATTGCAAGATCATCAAGCGCAAAGGCGTAGTTCGTGTTATATGCACAGAACCACGTCATAAACAGCGTCAAGGTTAATTTAACGTTATTGATCGAGGAATAACGAATGGCACGTATCGCAGGGGTAAATATCCCAAATCATCAGCATACCGTAATCGGCTTAACAGCAATCTATGGTATTGGACGTCCACGCTCAGAGGCAATCTGCGCAGCAACGGGTGTATTGACCAATAAAAAGGTCAAAGATCTGGACGATAACGAACTGGAAAAGCTACGCGACGAAATTCAAAAATTCGTTGTCGAAGGTGATCTTCGTCGTGAAGTCTCCATGAGCATCAAGCGATTGATGGATCTGGGTTGTTATCGTGGAATGCGCCACCGTAAAGGCTTGCCTTGCCGTGGACAACGCACACGTACTAATGCGCGTACCCGTAAGGGACCACGTAAAGCAGCACAATCGTTGAAAAAATAATCTGAGTGAGTTAGTTACTTCCATTACTAATCGAACAGGTTCAAGGAATCAATTATGGCAAAAGCACCAAATAACGCAGCCGCAGCGCGCGCTCGTAAAAAAGTTAAAAAGAACGTTGCTGAAGGTATTGCACACGTACACGCATCTTTTAACAACACCATCATCACGATCACTGATCGTCAGGGCAATGCGTTGTCTTGGGCAACTGCCGGTGGTGCGGGTTTTAAAGGCTCACGTAAATCGACACCGTTTGCAGCCCAGGTTGCAGCGGAAGCGGCTGGTAAAGTTGCTGTTGAATGCGGCGTGAAAAATCTGGAAGTTCGTATTAAGGGACCTGGTCCTGGCCGCGAGTCTTCAGTTCGTGCATTAAACAATCTGGGAATTAAAATCTCTTTGATTCAAGACGTTACCCCGGTTCCACACAACGGCTGCCGCCCTCCTAAGCGCCGTCGCATCTAATATGTTTGGCTGTCGGCCGGATTTAGTCTAAGTCTGGCTGGCAGGTTCAACGTATATCAGCTCTCCCGTTCTGACTCAAATGAGTTAGAATACGACCCGCGGAAATATGAGCGGGTTTTGTTGTTAAGCCCACCGTCTGGGAGCTGGCAGCTCAGACTAGCGATGCAGAATCGTCTGACCATCGTCATTTATTAAAGGAATTATTGTGGCACGTTATATTGGACCAAAAGCAAAATTGTCTCGCCGCGAAGGCACTGATCTGTTCTTAAAAAGCGCACGTCGCTCTTTAGATTCAAAATGCAAATTAGATGTAAAACCAGGCCAGCACGGCGCAAAATCGGGCGCACGTACTTCTGACTTCGGTAATCAACTGCGTGAAAAACAAAAAGTTAAACGTATGTACGGCATTTTGGAACGTCAGTTCCGTCGTTATTTCGCTGAAGCCGATCGCCGTAAAGGCAATACCGGTGAAACCTTGTTGAAATTGCTGGAATGCCGTCTGGACAATGTTTGCTATCGTATGGGTTTTGGCTCAACACGCGCTGAAGCTCGTCAATTGGTCAGCCACAAAGCGTTCACCGTGAATTCGATTGTCGTTAATATCGCTTCATACCAGGTTAAAGCCGGTGACGTAGTGGCCGTTCGTGAAAAATCCAAAAAACAGGTTCGCATCGTTGAGGCTTTGTCTTTGGCTGAACAAATCGGTATGCCTTCATGGGTAGCGGTTGACGCCAAGAAAATGGAAGGTACTTTCAAGAGCGCACCTGATCGCAGCGATATCGCCGCTGACGTCAATGAATCTTTAATCGTTGAATTGTATTCACGTTAATTCTGATTCCCCGTAGCCCTTTGAGTATCAAAGGGCTTTTTATCGACATGCCATCAGCCTTATCGGTGTAATGAGCCGAGGGTATTGAAAAGGACATTTCATGCAAAACAGTTTGTTGAAACCACGTATTATCGATGTAGAAATGCTGGCTGCTGGACACGCCAAAGTGACGATGGAACCGTTTGAGCGCGGATATGGACATACATTGGGCAATGCGCTGCGCCGTGTATTGCTGTCTTCCATGACAGGTTACGCTGCTACCGAAGTAACCATTGCCGGTGTAGTACATGAATATTCGACGTTAGATGGCGTTCAGGAAGACATCGTCGACATCCTTTTGAACCTGAAGGGTATCGTATTCAAGTTGCACAATCGTGATGAAGTCACACTGATTCTGAAAAAAGAGGGTGAAGGACCGGTTCTGGCGTCAGATATCGATCTGCCACACGACGTAGAACTGATTAACCCTGACCACGTGATCGCCAATCTGACTGCCGGTGGCAAGCTGGATATGCAGATTAAAGTGGAAAAGGGCCGTGGCTATGTGCCAGGCAACGTACGTCGTCTGTCTGAAGATGCTAACCGCACTATCGGCCGCATTATTCTGGATGCCTCGTTCTCGCCAGTGCGTCGTGTTTCCTATTCGGTTGAATCCGCACGTGTGGAACAGCGTACCGATCTCGATAAGCTGATCATCAATATAGAAACCAATGGCGTGATTACTCCTGAGGAAGCAATTCGTCAGTCGGCACGTGTTCTGGTCGACCAGCTGAATGTATTTGCTGCGCTGGAAGGTACAGAAGCTGCCGCTGAAGCGCCTTCGCGTGCTCCTATGGTTGATCCTATCCTGTTGCGTCCGGTTGATGACCTGGAACTCACAGTGCGCTCGGCTAACTGCCTCAAAGCAGAAAACATTTACTACATCGGCGATCTGATCCAGCGTACTGAAAATGAACTGCTGAAGACGCCAAATCTGGGTCGCAAATCTTTGAATGAAATCAAAGAGGTTCTGGCTTCCCGCGGTCTGTCTTTAGGCATGAAACTGGAAAACTGGCCACCTGCCGGTTTAGAGAAGTAATTAACTGAACTCAGGTGTCTGGTTCAGATGCCTGATTTTTTAAAGCAGCACATTTTTTAACACTGTACCGGTCCGCACAAACCATTGTGATAGAAGAACTGGACACCCAAACTAACTAAGGAAATATCATGCGTCATCGTCACGGCTTACGTAAGCTCAATCGTACTTCATCACATCGTTTAGCGATGTTACGCAACATGACAGTATCTTTACTGAAACATGAAGCGATCAAAACTACATTGCCAAAAGCAAAAGAACTGCGTCGCGTTGTTGAGCCTATGCTGACTTTAGGTAAAACAGATACTCTGGCAAACAAACGTTTGGCGTTTTCCCGCCTGCGCGATCGTGAAGTCGTGTTGAAACTGTTTGCTGAACTGGGCCCGCGTTATGCAAACCGTAATGGTGGCTACCTGCGTATCCTGAAAATGGGTTTCCGTGTTGGCGACAACGCGCCAATGGCCTATGTTGAACTGGTTGACCGTCCAGAAATCAGCGATGATGCAGACGTTGTCACGGCAGAGTAATTCAGCTGAAAAAAAAGCCAGGCAACGCCTGGCTTTTTTTTGGTCTATAGTATCTGGATATTATTTTCTATAATCGGTGTAGGTATGTTATTTCGCAAATCGGCAAGTCTGTCGGCAGTTATATATCAGTTGCTCATCACTCTGTTCCTGTTTCACAGTTTCAGTGCCTTTGGGGATGCCGATTTTCTCGAACCGGAAAGAGCTTTTCAATTTAGTGCCAGGCAGATAGCGCCGGATAAAATTGAAGTCACCTACCTGATTGCCGACGGCTATTATATGTACCGTGAGCGCTTCAAATTTGAAGCGGTTGGCGTCAAGTTAGGCAATCCAATCTTTCCAAAGGGCATGGTTCATTTCGATGAAACCTTTCAGAAAGATGTCGAAACCTTTCGCAAATCGCTTACAGTGCAGATTCCCGTCATTGCAATAGACAGCTCACGGTCTAACTGGACGCTCAGCTCGCGCGGCCAGGGTTGTTCCGATCAGGGCCTGTGTTACGCGCCAATCGACTCCAAGCAGGATTTCGACAGCGCAAAATTCGGCATTGTAGCGCAGCCACCGCCACCCGGTGCCGGCAGCGACGGTGGCAGTCAGTTAAAAACATCATTACAAAGCGGCCGATTAACCATCATCCTGCCGCTGTTTTTATTATTGGGCCTGGGATTGGCATTCACGCCCTGCGTCCTGCCGATGGTGCCGATTCTGTCATCCATCATTGTAGGTGAAGGTGCAGAGGTCGGACGACATCGTGGCTTCATCCTTTCACTCAGTTATTCACTGGGTATGGCGATCGTCTACACCGGTCTGGGCGTAGCGGCGGGATTACTGGGTGAAGGCCTTGCAGCCGCGTTGCAGAATCCCTGGGTACTGGGCGCATTTGGGTTGCTGTTGGTGGCATTGTCCTTATCAATGTTCAACGTTTACCATCTACAGGTACCGGCAGGTATACAAAACAGACTGGCACATGTTTCCGGTCGCCAGAGCGCCGGAAAACTGCTCGGCGTGTTCGTCATGGGCGCCGTCTCGGCGTTGATCGTCGGTCCCTGTGTGGCCGCACCCTTAGCCAGTGCGCTGTTGTATATCAGTCAGACACGCGATGTATGGATAGGTGGCAGCGCGCTGTTCGCGATGGCCATGGGTATGAGCGTACCATTGATCTTGGTTGGCCTTTCTGCAGGGACGCTGCTGCCCAAGGCGGGCCGGTGGATGGAGTCGATAAAGCAGCTGTTTGGTGTGCTGATGCTGGGCATGGCGTTGTGGCTGGTTTCGCCCGTTCTGCCAGCCTGGCTACACATGCTTGGCTGGTCGGTATTGTTGGTTGGTTATGGACTGTTCTTAATTCGCCACGTCGGCAACTTCCCTAAGGTAGTGGCCGCAGTTTTATGCCTGTTTGGTTTGATCGAGCTGGTCGGGCTGGCTACTGGCAGTCGTGATGTACTTGCGCCGCTTGCCCATTTTTCAGGGCAACCTCCCAATAATCCGGTCCGATTTGCGAAGGTCAAATCTATCCATGAACTGGAAGTGACTCTTGCGCAGGCAAAACTGCAGGGCAAACCGGTCATGCTGGATTTTTACGCTGACTGGTGTGTGTCGTGCAAAGAAATGGAAAAGCTGACGTTTACCGATGCGCGCATCAACGCAAAGCTTGCTGCAATGATTTTGCTGCAGGCAGACGTGACGGCAAACAGTAATGACGATAAAGCGCTGCTGAAACGGTTCAGTCTGTTTGGTCCGCCAGGCATGATTTTTTTCGATGCCGATTCCAACGAATCCGGAAGGGTAATCGGATTTGAAAAGCCCGAGCAATTTGATCAGTCTTTAAGCAAATTCATTAAAATCTGAGCATCTGTGGGTTTTACCCGCGTTGATCTGCTCTTCGGTGTTAATTTATTTGACTTGCATCTCAGTAATGTTATCTAATCGGTAGGACGGGAAGAAAACAGAGTTGATTTGAATTTCAATTAAAACCGGGTCAACAGTGTGTCCCCTACTTCATTCTTCAAGTAACCAGGGACAACAGATGTCAGCAGAGCTGAAAAAAGATTCATTAGGTTTAGTGCATTCTATCGCGATGGGTGTTGCTGGTTCGGCACCCACTTTCAGCATCTCCGCCACCATGGTCACTCTGATCGGGGCGGTTGGTATTCTGGCTCCGGCCTCTTTGATTTATTGCGGCATACTGGTGTTGGGCATTGTCTTTGCCTATATGCACCTGAACAGCCATGCGCCAAATGCCGGTGCTTCCTATGCCTGGGTTAGTGCCATATTCGGTAAGAGGCTTGGATTTTTTGCCGGTTGGGCCGTCATTGTCTCGTCGGCCCTGTTTATGGTTTCTGCCACGATACCCGCCGGTTCCGCCACCCTGTTATTAATTTCGCCGAAACTGGCTGACTCGCAGATTGCAGTGACCGCCTGCGCCGTAGCGTGGCTGATGGTGGTGACTGTGGTGGTGGTCAAGGGCATCAAGCTGACAGGCAAAGTCCAGGTGATCATGACGACGTTTGAACTGATCATCCTGTCAGTAGTTGCCACAGCCGCCATTATTGAATTTGGACCGAAAGCGTTGCATGCATTATCGTGGCACGAATTTTCACCACTCGCCTTCAGTCCGACCTCTTTTGCCAATGGCGCCATCATCGCCTTATTCTTTTTTTGGGGCTGGGATGTGTCGTTGAATCTGACTGAGGAAACCAGGGATTCAAAAAAATCTCCCGGACTGGGCGCAGTAGCTGCCATGATCGTCGTCATTGCTGCGTTTACTGCATTTGCGGCTGTCACACTGACCGTGTTGAGTGACGATGAAATTGCCAAATCGGGCACCAATATAGTTTTTGACGTAGCCAACAAACTGTTCCCCGCGCCATGGAGTTATCTGGCTGTACTGGCGTTGATGTTATCGACTATCGGGAATCTGGAAACTTCGATGCTGCAGTTTTCGCGCACCATGTTTGCCCAGTCACGCGACGGCGTGCTCGACCGACGCTGGTCAGTGGTGCATGAAGAATGGCTGACCCCGCACTGGGCGACGTTTTTAATTGCAGCCATCGGATTGATACTGCTGGTTTCTTCGCTGACATCGGAAAGTATCGCGACAGTGATGAAGGCCTCAATCAATATTATTGGCGTGCAGGCGGCCTATTACTACGGGCTCGCCGGCATGGCCTGTGCCTGGCAGTTCCGGCGTTCCTGTCTGCATTCGGCATTCAATATCCTCACAATGCTGATTCTGCCGGTGATTTCCGCACTGGCCCTTTGGTGGGCCGCAGTGTTGACTGTCATGACCTTTGACTGGATTACGACCGCTATTGCTGTCGGCAGTCTGCTGCTTGGCGTGATTCCACTGGTACGGCGGCACAGAAGCGCTGCGCCAATAACAGTCAGTTAGAGTGGCACGCAATCGATGGCAGAAACGACCGGTGCGGATCTGCCATCAGCGGTTATTATTTAAAAATGAATCACACTGCGTATTGATTTACCTTCGTGCATCAGATCAAAAGCCGTATTAATTTCCTCAAGCGGCATGGTGTGCGTGATGAAATCGGACAGTGCAAATTCTCCTTTCATATACCGTTCCACATAACCCGGCAATTCCGTGCGACCGCGTACGCCGCCGAACGCCGAGCCGCGCCAGACGCGCCCCGTTACCAGCTGAAAAGGTCGCGTGGCGATTTCGGCGCCTGCTTCTGCCACACCGATAATCACTGATTCGCCCCAGCCCTTGTGGCAACATTCCAGCGCCTGGCGCATGACATTCACGTTGCCGATGCATTCAAATGAAAAATCCACGCCGCCGTCGGTCATGTCGATAATTGCCTGCTGGATGCTGACGCTTAATTCTGCCGGATTGATTAAATCAGTTGCGCCCAGCTGGCTGGCCAGACCGAATTTGCTGGTATTGATATCAATACCGATAATGCGCCCTGCGCCGGCCATGCGCGCACCGATCACCGCCGATAAACCAATTCCGCCCAGACCAAAAATCGCTACGCTGTCGCCCGGTTTCACTTTGGCGGTGTTCATCACCGCGCCCATACCGGTAGTCACGCCACAGCCCAACAGGCAGACTTCTTCCAGTGGCGCTGCCTTGTTGATTTTGGCCAGCGAAATTTCAGGCAAGACTGTGTATTCAGAAAATGTTGAGGTGCCCATGTAATGGAATATGGGCTTGCCATTTTTGTAAAAACGGCTCGTGCCATCCGGCATGACCCCGCGCCCCTGGGTGGCGCGGATTTTCTGGCACAGATTGGTTTTGCCGGACAGACAGAATTTGCATTCCCGGCATTCCGGCGTGTACAGCGGAATAACGTGATCGCCAACTGCAACCGACGTCACGCCGCTTCCGATCTGCATCACAACACCGGCGCCCTCGTGGCCAAGGATGCACGGGAATACGCCTTCCGAGTCTTTGCCGGATAAGGTATATGCATCGGTATGACATACGCCGCTGGCGACAATTTTTACCAGTACTTCACCCGCCTGGGGCGGCATTAAATCGACTTCTTCAACCGTTAGCGGTTGATTCGGTGCCCAGGCTACGGCGGCACGTGTTTTAATGAAATTCATATTCTCGTCCTTGAAAAAAAAGCGTATTGACGCTGATCATGTGCCCTGAAATATTTCTGGGCTTCATTATATGATGACTGCGCCTGCTGCAGTTTTTTGCAATGTCTGAATCGGCGGTATTATAAAGTGAGCGCGCTGCGTATAATGTCGCTTACTCCTCATTTTCCCTGAATCAGCATGGCTAAACTGCTTGCCATTGATGGCCTGAACATCGTGCGGCGAATTTACGAGGCCAGCCCGGCACCTGATTCCTCCGAAAAGGCAGAGACCGCACTGCGCTTTGCCCTGTCGGCATTTCATAAACTCATGCGTGAGCATGCGCCCAGCCACGTTGTGGCGGCCTTTGATTTTGGCGGGCTGACGTGGCGTCATCATTTGTATGAGCGCTACCGGGAGCAGCGCGTGCCTATGCCAGATGCATTGCGCTCCAGCCTGCCAGATTTATATGCTGAACTGGAAAAATTCCATATCACGGTGCTGAGTATTCCCGAAGTCGAAGCCGATGATGTGATCGCCACCGCAGTATTGCGCTGGCTGGCTGAGGGGCGCGGGGAGGCCATCGTGGTTTCGACCGATAAGGACCTGCACGTGCTGATCCGGCACGGCGCACTGATCTGGGATCATTTTAAAAATGAATGGCACGATTCGGCCTGGGTAAAAAATAAATTTGGCGTACCGCCAGAACAGCTGGAGCAACTGTTGGCGCTGATGGGGGATCCCACCGACGGTATTCCGGGCGTCAGTAAAGTCGGTATGAAAACCGCAGCAAAGCTGTTGCAGGCGTATGGTTCGATTGACGCTGTCATGAACGGTGCCGGGATACTTAAAAACACGCTGGGTGAAAATCTGCGCAAAGATGCCAGGGTACTTGAGATATCGCGTCAGCTGGTTGCGTTGAAATCGGACGTGCAGTTGGGCGTAACCTGGAAGATGCTCGCGGTTCCACAAAACGGTGAGCATGAACGCTTTTGAATTATCTCTGAACGTGCCGACTCCATGTCAACTGCTGGAGTCCGAATCGCTGCTGGGCATGCCGGTCTGGGTAAAGCGTGACGACCTGCTGCACCCGGTGGTATCCGGCAATAAGTACCGTAAGCTGAAATATACCCTGCAGGCGATTGCGTTGCAGTCCCAGGGCCAACCGTCAACACTGATCACGATGGGCGGCATCTGGTCGAATCATGTTCATGCCACCGCGTATGCTGCAGCAGCACTGGGATATCGGAGTTGCGCACTGATTCGGGCTCACCCCGGCATGCACAGCGCCATGCTGGACGACTGTGTTGATCGGGGCATGCAGATCCAGTTTGTAGACCGTGTCGGCTATCGCAGCCTGCGGGATATTTCCGGACACTGGCAAACGCTGGTCGCACCTGAGCCGCAGCAATACTGGCTGCCCGAGGGGGGCAGCGCTCCGGCTGCGCTGCCTGGCGTGGCAGAAGTCATTGCCGAGCTGTCGTTTATTCCCGATGTGATGCTGGTGGCCTGCGGCACCGCGGCCACTTTGGCTGGATTGCTGGCCGGACTGAAGGGGCGCAGTCACGTCATAGGAATAGCCGTCCTGACTGATGCGGACTATCTCAAGGGCGAAGTACGCCGTTTGCTGTACGAGGCCGGCTATCCGGATTATCAGAATTACCAGCTGCGTACTGATTTTCATCACGGCGGCTACGCCAAGGTCAGCCCGGAATTAACGCATTTCTGCGCTGATTTCAGCGACCGGTCTCAGATCGGCATTGAGCCGGTGTATACCGGCAAAGTATTTTTTGCGCTGCGCAGTCTGATTCAGTCAGGCGTCATACACACGCGTCAATCAGTCATGGTGCTGCATACCGGCGGACTACAGGGCGCGCGCGGACGGCCCTGCTGATACCCGGATATGATATAAATGCAGGCTCTCAGGGTGACAAGGAGAGTTCTGACATGACCCAAACAAACCACGCTGGCGAGCTCGTCGGCACCAGTCACGGCGATGCTGCCGACGGCCCATCAAAAAAATTAAGACAACTCGCAGACTTGCCTGGCCCCAGGGGGTTACCCCTCATTGGTAACGCGTTGCAAATTAAAAAACGACATTTGCTGCACCAACAGCTGGAACAGTGGAGCCGTGAATTCGGCAATTATTACCGCTTTCAGATCGGCAGGACAAAACTGCTGGTGATAGCAGATCATTCAGTCTTTGCCAAAATCTTGCGCGACCGGCCTGACGGATTTAACCGCACACAGCGTCTGGCAGAGACTTGGCATGCCCTGGGTCTGCCGGTCGGCCTGTTCGGTGCGAACGGCGAGGTCTGGAAACGTCAGCGTCGCATGGTGATGGCCGGATTTGATCCTGCGCATGTGAAAGGCTATTTTCCAGCAATGTGCAAGGTGGTCGGACGTCTTGAGTCGCGCTGGAAAAAAAGTCAGGGCAGCGAAATCGATCTGCAGGCTGATTTAATGCGCTTTACAGTCGACACAATTACCGGTCTGGCCTTTGGCGCAGACGTCAACACGCTGGGTTCGGGTGACGATGTGATTCAGCGCCATCTGGACAAAATTTTCCCGGCGGTCTTCAGGCGCAATCTGTCAATGATTAAGTACTGGAACTATGTTCGTCTGCCTTCAGATCGTGCACTGGATCGCAGTGTGGCTGCAGTCAGACTCGCCATTCAGGGGTTTATTGCCGCTGCCCGGCAACGCATCGAGCAACACCCCGGGTTGCGTCATGAACCCGGCAATCTGCTCGAAGCGATGATAAGCGCTGCTGACCAGGGTGACAGCGGCCTGACCGATGCCGACGTGGCTGGCAATGTAATGACCATGCTGTTAGCCGGTGAAGATACCACCGCAAATTCTCTGGCCTGGCTTTTGGCACTGTTGTGGGAAAATCCCGCTGTGCTGAAAAAGTTGCAGGCCGAAGTGGATGCGAAGTTTGCGCTTGACACGCCGTACAGCATTGAACGACTGAACCAGCTGGATTACATGGACGCCTGTATCAATGAATCGATGCGTCTGAAACCGGTAGCACCATTTTTGCCCATGCAGGCCAGTCGCGATGTCATAATCGAAGACATCCAGGTTCCTGCTGATACGATTATTTTTGGTCTGTTCCGCAGCGACAGTGTCGACGAAAAGTTTGTTCCCAATGCTGCCAGTTTTGATCCGCAGCGCTGGATCTCGCAAGGCGAATCGGGGCAGTCGATTAATTCGGTCAAACGTATTTCCATGCCCTTCGGTGCGGGCCCGAGGATTTGCCCGGGACGCTACCTGGCGCTTCTGGAAATGAAAATTGCATTGACGATGCTGTTGACCCGTTTTGAAATTGACCGCATCACTACCTCAGACGGGCAGCCGGCGCAGGAATTCATGGCGTTTACCATGGCCCCGCTTGGATTGAAAATGCGCTTGAAAAGCAAAAATTAAGCGCTATAACCAAGCATGGGGTTGCGGCGTTTGTGGCGCAACCCTTTTTCATGCTGAGATGACAATTGTTTCAATTGCAGGGCAACGGTTAGCTGCCCGTTTCAGAATGAATGTAACACGCCCTGGCAACAACAGAGTAAACTACGCCCCTCTTCGAATCGCCAAACGCGACTCACCCGAATTCCACCGAACCTGCGAGTATCGCCATGTCTGAACCGACTCTACCAACTTTTGCCGAATTAAATCTCAGTGACGCCCTCTTGCATGTGCTCAGTGACATCGGTTATGAAACCCCTTCTCCGATCCAGGCTGCGACGATTCCACTGTTGCTGGCCAATCGCGACGTTCTGGGGCAGGCGCAGACAGGTACCGGCAAAACGGCGGCATTTGCCCTCCCAATTCTGTCGCGACTCGATATCAGGCAGACTGTGCCACAGGCATTGGTGTTGGCGCCGACCCGCGAACTGGCGATCCAGGTCGCTGAAGCCTTTCAAAGTTATGCCGCTCACATTCCCGGATTTCACGTTCTGCCGATTTATGGTGGCCAGAGCTATGGTCCGCAATTGTCGGCACTGCGTCGGGGTGTTCATGTCGTGGTCGGAACGCCAGGCCGGGTCATTGACCATCTGGACAAGGGTTCGCTGGATTTATCCAAGCTGAAGACTCTGGTCCTGGATGAGGCCGATGAAATGCTGCGCATGGGTTTTATTGACGACGTCGAGCGCATATTGCAGGAAACCCCCGATTCACGTCAGACCACGCTGTTTTCAGCCACCATGCCGTCTGCGATCAAACGGATTGCGCAGACCTATCTGAAAACGCCGGCCGAAATTACGGTCGCGGCAAAAACTGGCACAGCTGACAATATCCGTCAGCGTTACTGGCTGGTCAGCGGCATGCATAAACTGGATGCTCTGACCCGTATACTTGAGGCCGAAAATTTTGACGGCATGATTATTTTTGCGCGCACCAAACTTGGCACCGAAGAACTGGCCGGCCGTTTGCAGGCACGTGGATTTTCTGCTGCGGCAATCAACGGTGACATTCAGCAGGCGCAGCGCGAGCGCACCATTCAGCAGCTCAAAGACGGAAAGATCGATATTCTGGTGGCAACCGACGTTGCCGCACGTGGTCTGGACGTTGAACGTATCAGTCACGTTATCAATTACGACGTGCCGCATGATCCGGAAAGCTACACTCATCGCATTGGTCGTACCGGTCGTGCCGGTCGCAGCGGCGAGGCGATTCTGTTTATTACGCCGCGTGAAAAGGGTCTGTTGAAAATCATCGAGCGGGCCACCCGCCAGCCGGTCGCGCCACTGGAACTGCCCAGCATACAGGCCGTCAACGATGTGCGGATTGCGCGCTTTAAAGATCAGATCAGTTCGACGATTGCAGAAGGTGAGCTGGATCAGTTTCAGGCTATTATTGAGGACTACGAGCGCGAGCATAATGTGCCGGCCATAGAGATAGCTGCGGCACTGGCTAAAATTGCACGCGGTGATGTGCCTCTGTTACTGGATAAAAATAATCGTGAACCGAAAATGGAAACGATGCGCTCAGATGATCGTCCGGCGCGCGACAGGAATGATCGCAGTGACCGTCCGCAGCGCGCTGAACGTTCCGAGCGCCCAATACGGCCGGAACGGGAACGCCGTCCGCGCGAATCCGAACCTGGCATGCAGAGTTACCGGATTGAAGTCGGCCATGACCACGGTGTCAAACCTGGCAACATAGTTGGAGCGATTGCAAACGAAGCAAATATCGATTCGAAAAAAATCGGTCGCATCGAAATTTACGATGCCTTCAGTGTGCTGGATTTGCCCAGCGATCTACCCAAGGAAGTCATGCAACATCTGAAGGCGGTTTGGGTCGCTGGTCAGCAATTAAAAATTACGGTTGACGGGCAGGCGCCTGATCTGGCGCCAGCAGCAGCTGCTCCTGTGCGTGAAAGAAGTGTGGCAAAGAGCGATAAGAAGAAGGACGCACCGGTTGAATTCGTCAAACCTGCCGCGCGGGTTGATATGATGCCGGCAGCGTCCAAGCCAGCAGCCAGAGTTGAAGCCAGTGCTGAAATTAAGCCTGTTGAAGCGGGTGAGGCCAGGGCCAAATCCAAAAAGGACAAATCAGCTAACAAAAGTAAATTTGCGGTGCAGAGTTATCGTATTGAAGTAGGCCATCAGCATGCAGTTACACCAAGCGCAATTGTCGGTGCGATTGCCGAACAGGCCAGTCTGGAGCCCAAGCATATCGGGCGTATCGATATTTTTGATACCTACAGTGTGTTGGATCTGCCGGAAGGGATGCCTCAGAATATTTTGAATAATCTGAAGGCCGTGAAAATATCGGGGCAACAGTTAAACATCAGCCACGTTGGAGCCGGACTGATCAATTCTGAAAAAGTTGCCGCGGCGCCGGCAAAAAAGAAAGGCCCGTCAAGAAAATAAGGGGGATGTCTGTATTTTTGTGTTTGAGGTCCTCGAAGACTTTTCCAAGGCGCCGTTCGCCCGCTTCATGTATAGAGCAAGAGCGTGCGGCGCGGTGGTAAAGTCGTTTTCATTTTACCTGATTGCTTTGGCAAAGCGATCATCATAAAGAATCGCAGTCGTGTGCGGCAGTGCCCCATTTTTCTGTAATGTTCCGCAATGCCCTCATGCCGTGACTGAACTATCCCGTGATCCATAATGCCGCTGTTCAGATGACCACAAGAGCTTTGCAGTTTCCAGCCTGCTCGCCCTGGTCGGCGCCGCCTTTTATGCGATTCGTGTTCCTCGGCTCATGATTTATGTTCCGTACTTCCTCTCCACGGTCGGTCACCCTTCCGCAGTTGCACTTCGCTCGCTGTGGTCAGCTTGCGGGAGGACTTGCACTTCCTGGAGTGCGCTCATGCTGAGCGCACTAAAAAAGCCCCGCCACTTTTTCAGTGACGGGGCTTTTTTCAACGGATATTAAATCAGCTTATTTCTTTTCAGGTTCCGCAGCAGCAGGCGCTGGCATGGCCGCAGGTGCTGATGCCGGAGCAGCAGCTACGATGTCAATCTTGGCTTTCGCTTTCATGTCATCCAGCATTTTTTTCAGATTTTGCTGTTGCAGTTGTTGCGACAGGCCAGCTTTGACCTGTTCCAGTGGAGGGATAGTTGCAGTGCTTGGACGGGTGTCATCCAGCATGATCACGTGGAAACCAAATTGGGATTTGACCGGCTCCTGAGTGAACTTGCCCTTTTCCAGCTTGGCTACGGCAGCGCTGAATTCAGGCACCATGCTGTGTGCATCAAACCAGCCTAAATCGCCGCCTTTGGCTTTTGAGCCCGGATCCATGGATTGTGCTTTAGCCAGTGCTTCAAACGATTTTGGATCTTTGTTCAATTTAACGATAATTGCCTTGGCTTCATCTTCACTTTTCACCAGGATATGGCGAGCCTTGTATTGGTTGCCGGAAGCCTGCGCCTTTAATTTGTCGTATTCAGCATTTAACTGTGCATCAGTGACGGTGTTGGTTTTGATGTAATCCTGAACATAAGCCTGGGCCAGCACTGATTGCTTGGCCATTTCGATTTCATCCATGGTTTCTGGCGTTTTATCCAGCCCTTTTTTTACCGCTTCCTGTGCGACCAGCAACTGGATTGCGATATTGTCGATGACCATTTTGCGGGTTTCCGGCGTGTCAGGCATGCCGCGTTGCTGCTTCAAAACCATGTCAACTTCTTTTTGACTGATAGGGGAGCCATTGACGGTTGCAGCTACTGCATCTTTGCTTGCGGACGCGGTAACAGTCGCTGCCGTTTTGTCCGTTTCTTTTGGTGTACATGCAGTCAGTGCCAACAATGCTAAAGCGCTGCCGAGTACAACGCGAGATTTGATCAACATCTTATTTCCTTTAAAGTTTAAACTGCTTAAGTCATTCAATTCTTCACTTCGCGCTGTGCATTTGGCCGGATCGATTTGTTGATCGGTAACAACATACGACATGCAGTCAGAAATCGAACAAATTGATTTTTAAAACACGCAGGTGCTTTTAATGTAAAACGACAAGGGATTTTACCCGTGATTTGAGAAAAATTTACGAAAATAACTATATAAATGTTGCTTACGATAACCCGTGGTAGCAGAACCAGTTTAGACAGGAATGCATCAAGTGATTTTTTTCACGTTGAATCATGCCATTGTGAGCGGAAAGATAATGTAAGTGATTGTATTGGCATTGCTTAAAAATTAAACAGTGCCCATTCTGAGTCAAGAACTGAAAATAGCAGGCGGGAAAGTGTAAAAGTTCTGTTTAATTTCCCAAAAGCAATGTAACATTTATTTACACGAGGCAATACCTCGGTTTATATAAGTTGTTTAATTGATCATTGAGGGCAAACCCGTTGAAAAGCGGGGACGCAAAGCCACCGGCCTAATACGTAAAAACGTTATGGCAGCGGGGTCGCCAATTCTGAGTTCTTGCGCATCGCGCCGGTACGAGGACATTGTCCAGGCGCTGCCCTCGCTCACTTCGGAGCGAGTTATGAATGTTTTTTACAGATCACCTACCCCTTTGTGTGGCGTGCTGGTTGCCTCCGTCATGCTGCTTGGCGGTTGCGGAGGTGGTTCATCAGGTTCTTCCCAGTCCGTTTCCGGCGCGCCTGTTTCCAGCGCGGTCACGATGTTTACATTGCAGCCCGGCGACAACGTCGGCCAGGCTGCGCTTCAGGTTGCCACGCCGGCATTTCATGTAGCACCGATTATTTTGTCCGCACCTGGCAATATCGATGCGCAGGACAATGGCGCCTCTGCCCGGGCGCTGCCCGCCGTGCAAAGCGTGCCTGAGGCATTTCAGAATGTTTCATCAAGGCGGTTGACACTGGAAAGGTTGCAATCAATCAGACACGATATTGTGCCATCCATTGACAATGCGGACGGACCGACATCAAAACCGATGTCCGCATCTGCCGTGATGACCTATACGCCTGCGCAAATTCGTGCTGCTTATGGTATGCCGGCGTTGCCCGCTACGGGCGCCGCGGTCTCGGCTGCGCAGGCCGCAGCAATGGGTGCCGGTCAGACCATTTATATTATCGATGCCATGAATGACCCGAATTCGGCCGCAGAGTTGGCTGCCTTTAATCAGTCTTTTGGCTTACCTGCCTGCACCACTGTGGCGATATCAAAAACTGCCAGCTTGCCGCTCCCTGCTGCGAGCGGCAGCGCCTGCCAGTTTTCGGTGGTCTACAGCACTGCTTCCGGCGGCATGTCCAGCACTGCACCGGCTTACGATTCCGGCTGGGCCACCGAAATAGCTCTGGATGTTCAATGGACCCATGCTACCGCGCCGTTGGCGCGCATTGTCTTGATAGAGGCACCGGACGCGACCAATACCAGCCTGGTGGCAGCGATTACGCTGGCCAACTCCATGGGGCCCGGCGCAGTCTCGATGAGTTTTGGCGCTGCAGAAGGAAACTGGACTACGTCGCTTGATGGGACATTCAGTGCAGCAAAGATGACTTATCTGGCGGCAACCGGAGATTCTGGGGCGGGCGTCCAATGGCCGGCCGTGTCATCGCACGTTCTGGCCGTTGGTGGTACGTCATTAACATACAATGGCAGCGGTTCCCGTACTGAAACCGCCTGGTCCGATACCGGTGGCGGCATCAGTGCCTATGTTGCCGCACCAAGTTACCAAACCGGTTCGGTCCCGGGTCTGGGTTCTCCGTCGTTTCGTGCGGTCGCCGACGTTTCATTCAATGCAGATCCCAATACTGGTCAATATCTCGCAGTGATTTCGCCGGGCAGCAGCAGTGTCAGCTGGCTCAGTGCCGGCGGTACCAGTCTGGCCACGCCGCAGTGGGCCGGCATTGTCACGATTGCCAATGCGCAGCGCGCGCTGGCATCCAAAGCCGCATTGGGAAGTGTGCAAAGTGTGTTGTATAGCCAGATCGCACTTTCTGCCTCCAATTATGCGACTGCGTTCCTCGATGTGAAGATGGGTTCGGATGGCAGTTGTGCCAGTTGCTCGGCTCGCGCCGGGTATGATGAAGCCACTGGTCTGGGAACGCCAAACGTCGCTGGCCTGTTGACCCAGTTGGGGGGCACTGCCGGCAATCCTCCGGTTGTGACACCCGCCGCGATTGCCGGTGTGGCTGGCGTGCCTCTGACGTTTACCGTTGCGGTCACTGCACCTGATGTAGTCACTTACAGCTTGAGCGGCCAGCCATCCGGCATGACAATCAGCAGCAGCGGTGTTGTCAGCTGGAGTGCACCGCTTTTTGGAACTTATTCTGTTACGGTAACGGCAAAAGACAACGTCACCGGATTAAGCGGTTCGGGGTTGTATACAATTGCTGTTGCCAAACCAGTGGCTCCTGTAGTGACAGCACAAAGTATCAGCGGCACAGCCGGAAAGGCGTTGTCATTTACACCGGCGATAATCGCTCAGGATGCTGTTACATACAGTTTGTCAGGTCAACCGACTGGCATGAGTATCAGTACCCTGGGTGTGGTGAGCTGGGCAACTCCGGTAGCCAATAACTATTCCGTAACCGTTACGGCCAAAGACAGTAAAACCGGTCTAAGTGGTTCCGGCATCTACGCTGTTGCTATCGCGGCGGCACCTCCACCGGCGGTGACCGGTGCTAACATCACTGGAACAGTTGGTACGGCATTGTCGTTTGCTGTTGCTGCCAGCGCAGTTGATCCGGTCACATATACTTTGAGCAACGCCCCACCAGGCATGGCGATCAGCAGCGCAGGCCTGGTTAGCTGGGCCAGGCCGGTGGCTGGAACATATGCAGTGACCGTTGTTGCCAAAGACAACGTAACCGCTTTGATCGGATCAGCAATCTTCAACATTAAGGTCAGCACTGCGGGGCTAAACGTCGTTGCACCAGCCATGACGGGTAAGGTTGGTAAAATACTGATTGGCACGATTAGCATTACTGACACAACTGGAACTTGGGTTAATGTTTCCATTTCCAGTGTGCCGATGGGAGTGTCCTTCGTCCCTAATGGTTTGACCATTACCGCGACCTGGGCAGCTCCGGTGCAGGGTAACTACATCATGAAAGTGACTGTTGTGGATTCGGCCGGGTTCAGCACTGAGCTAAATGTGCCAATTACGGTGAGTGCAAGCTGAAAATGAAAAAAAACGGGGATCGAATTAGATTATCCGATTCCCGATTCCAAATGCTGAACATTGTGTTCCTGATGTTGTACTCCCTGCACAGGGCAGCCTGTCACTTCACTTCAGATAGGATGCCATCATATCGAAAGTTGATTTACAGATACTGGAAAACAAGGTTGTGATGTTATTCGAGGTTGCAAATGCACGACTGTATTTTTCTGTCAGCACCTGCATGGTATTTTTTATGGTTTGAACTTGAGCGTCTTTGGCAGTGATGATCTGGTTGTAAGTAGGAATATCGAAATTGGTGCCGGACCTGTTAAACACGTTAGCAATCTGCATGAATGGATTCAGGTCCATCCTGACAGTCCATTTTCCGTCACTTGTTCGAGTAACCGCGCTGGAATCCAGGCCAAACTCAGCTGCCCATTCCAATGCCTGATTCTGTCCATCCGTACCAGTAGCCGTCGATGTGAACAATGAGCCCGCATCTTGGGGAAGGCTGTATTTGGCGATCAGATCTTCTATTTTTGCCTTGATTTCAGCGCAATTGATAGCGACGGGCTGTTTGTCATCACCACTGGACTGGATTCTTTGAGAGATGTATGCCTCCAGATTAGTGACATCCGTTAGAAAGGCAGTATATTTCCGCACTGCCTCAGTATATGGATTCATGTAATTGTCGGTGAGGGACCGGATAAAATCTAACCAGCCGTTGAGTACTGCAGATTGCGGCGCCGGATCAGACGGATCCCCGTCCGCACCAGCGATAGATGTAGTGGGGTTTGCCGTGTTGCTGTAGTTGTTGGGGTCGACGACGGATGTCATAACTTTCCTTTTAAATTGTATCTGACTGAAATTCAGTTAAGTTGCTTAGGCTAATCACGGGTCTACATGTACCGCTGAAATACGTTTTCGTAGGCCACGTCTTCATCGGAATCGACAACCCGATCCACAAGGTGCCGCGCTTTAAGCATCATCAACTCGTTCGCAGTCTGGTATGTATCAATTGCATGCAAAATGGATTTTGATTTATCCAAATTCAGCGGATCGTTTCCGAACTCGCCGATTGCGATCTGCAGTCGCTGGTAGGCCTTCTGGTGAGCCGGGGTGTAGAGATCGCTTGCGCCTGCCCCCTCGGGATGGGGGCAGGGAAGAGCAGTCAATTTCTCTGCAAGCGCTGTAAGCTGTTTCATTTTGGTTGCTGACATTGTGTTGGTTCCTGATAAAAATTTGTCTGTTGAGTTGCCGTAGTTATATTTTCTGTGAAATATGGGCCGCAGTATTTGTCGTCAAATCATTCAACTTGCTCAGCATGGCCAGAAGTTGCTGCTGCATGTTGACATCTGCGTCCTCATCCCGGCCTCGGTTTTGCCACATGCTGTTGAGGATATCTTTAATGACACCTTGCATGGTGGCATCGCCCTGCGTCTCAAGTTGACGCTGCCTGAACGAACCTTCCACCGAGTCATGCACCATTGACGTCAGGGTCTGCGAAACGACCTGCCCGCCAGTAAAACTGTTACGGCCCCTTTGAGCTAACTTGTCGGCATGATCCTGGGCAGAATTCAGGTCGGCGGTGTAGGCGTCTGATAATCGTTCATGATACGTTTGCGGCGCATTGCCATGATTATTCCGCAGAGCATTGATTTGAGTTGCATGGTCAGGAAATTGATTGCGAAAGTCCGTCATATGCAACATCATCCGTCCCTTAGCATGCTGCAGCGCATCGCCATGATCAGGAGCAGGTCCACCGGGCGGAGCATTTGCAATTTCGCGGGCATGCAGCGCCGGCATCTCATCATGAATTTTTTGCAGTCGCTGCGCGCTTTCGTTATGAGAGGCCAGTTTTCTTTGCATGCTCTCACCCTTGAACTGTGTTCTCGCGCCGTTTATTTGAGTTGCAGCACCAATTGACGCAAATCCGACACCACTTAGTCCGGAGGCAAGTGCAGACTTCTGGGCTAATGCGCCTTCATCATATAATTTCTGACTTTGGTTCTGAGCAGCTTTGTAGCCCAACTGATTTTGGACTACGCCTATTTCATTATTCACCTTTCTCCATTCCTCATATGCATTGAGAATGTCTATAATTGCAGCCGACATGAGGTCAGCTTTAGGTATGCTGACATAAGTGTTTGCGTAGATATTTTCCAGCGTTGTCACTACATCCTGAAGTTCTTCCTGAGTAGGTAATGTCGTCGGATTTTCTATGACTGGATCAGTCGGTAGTGCAACTGATGGTTCGTTGCTGACAGCGTCTGCTTTTGCGGAAGCATCCTGCGCAACAGGTACTGCAAGTTGGACTGGGACTGGCTGTTTGGTTTCCACAGGTAACGTCAACCTGATCTGCGCTTCAATTGGGGTGCTGGAAGTTGGGAGCATGACTCTATCCTTTATAAGTAACTTGCTGTTGGGTTGAAAATTCAGGCTGCGATATTTCTGGCAACCTGGTTGCCGCTGCTATTCAGTTCAGACAGAATGTTTGACACTTTTTTTGTCAATTCATAAGAGGTGTCCGCTTTGCAGAAGTGATCGACACATTGTTGAATAATGGTTTTCAATATGGCCATCTCGGCATTCATCAACGTCATGTCACCCTCTGCATTTTTCCCTTCAGCCTGACTGCTTGCGATCTGTACATCCATATAAGCCTGAAAACCACTGTTGGACAGTTGAGTAACTGTCTGAGCAACGCCAAAAGCAATCCGCATTGTGCTGGGGTTCATACCTTTCAAGGAAAAATTCATTACTTTACTAAAGGTCTCGCCGAATACCTTGGTCGTTGCAAGCTTGTTAGCGCCAGCTACACTAACGGCCGTGGCGGCTGCGAAGACAATGGCCGTAGCCATAACTCCAGCGACAATTTCGGCATCTTCCTGACTGATATCCTTGCCTAACATTTTGGCTGTCAAGATTATCTGTCCAACCAGTGCTTTTGATAATGGCTCAATCAAGCCCTTCTGGACAGGAACCATCAGTGCTTCAGAGGCGGTCATGAGGCCCTTGGCGTCAAGGACACAATCCGCAGTAAATACAGCTACACTGATACCTGCTGCAACTATGCTCAAACCGCCGCTGAATGGTGCTGCAGCTACGGCGAGTCCTGTAACGATTCCGCTGATAATTCTGCCGATGCGTGAACTTTTTTTCTGCGCTTCTTCGGCGTCCTTGACCGCTTTCTGGTATTCAGCGACCAGTTGTTTGCATTTTTCGATCCTGCTCTTCTGCAAGTCCTCGTTTAAGCTGTTTGAGTTCTGCAATTTGGTCATTTCATTTTTCTTCAGGATCTCGCCTATGACGGAAATCAACTCAATCATCTGTTGCATAGCCGATTTAGTATCATCCGTGTTGAGGAGGAAATATGCCAGTCCGTTATTTTGTATGCTCTGGTAATCGTTGGTGGCCAGATCCATCTTCGCTTTTGCGGCAAGTGTTGCATCGGCTGCGTCAGCAGCAGCAGCGTAGGCGCTCGCCAAATTCTGTGCAGCCGTGCTTTGTTCAGTCTTTGCCTGATCCAGAGCCTGCTGACTGACATTGACACTGTTAACTGCGGCCTGATATTTTTCTTTTGTGGCGTCGTCACCTGGATTGCGCTGAAGTTCGGCCGTTCTCTGAGCCAGTTGCGCCGTGACAGCGTCCAGGTCGGCCTGGGCTGATTTTACTTTTCCGTTTGTATCCGACAGCGTCCGATCCGCGGCCTCAAGCAACGCCGTCTTGTCGTCAAGATCCTGCATGCCGTTTGACCAATCCTGCTTGGTCTTGTTGATCTGATCAATCGCTTCTGATAAATTTTTAACTCGGACGGAGGACAGCTCAGCCTGCAGTCCAGCTTTAGCCTGTGAATTGGCATCGCAGGAGCCATTAAGAATTTGCTGGACCAGCGCCAATAATTCGTACATGTTGTCTGGATCTACAGGAGATTTTGGCAGAGGTATTCCAACCGGATCCTGATTCCCGCTGATGGTAATAGCCTCATTTTTCTCCACATTGTCGGACTTGACTGAAAGAGCCGGATCCAGATTTTCCGGAATCTCCGCGTTGACGCCCGTGTCAGATAAGAATGCTGGTCTGATTTCAAGCTGTTTATTGATAACTGTATCAATCATTGGTTTCTCCTCAGTTGATTTCGGGTTTTATTGCAGCCAAGTAGCTCTGCGCCTGTTTTTTTATTAGCTCAGAAACATTGCTGTTCACGACTTTGGCAAAGCATGTTCTGGCTTGCTGTCTGTTTTTTAAATTCAGATAGCACTGGCCGGCATAGAACATGGCCGGACAGTTGTCGTTGTTAACGGTAAATGAAAGTTCGTAGAACTGGGCGGCCTTCAAGTAGTTTTTTTTGCGATGGTGTACTGCAGCCATGCCCATGATGTAGTCGGCGTTATAAACGTTGTGGGTGCATAAAAACTGAAAAAAGACTTCCGCGTCGTCGATGCGACCCTTCTGATAAAAATCGTACGCGCAGGCATAGACCGTATCCATGATGTGGTTGGGGATGCCGTAAATCTCTTGAAACGTGGCACCGCTCTGTATCGCAGACAGAACCTGCTGAGCGATCTCGGCAGAATTAATTTTTCCCTCGTCCTCAGTGTCGCTAAGACTGGGCAATGGATAGAGTTCAGACATATATTTTCCCTTTGGTTAGTTGGCGGATTGCGTCTTCATTTTGACTTCAGCATTTGACGTGTGTACCAGTTCGACTGGATGCAGGTTATGTGTAATTTTTAAAAATAAATATTGCGAAATTCCCTATTCGTGCTAACACCTATCGCTAAGAAAACCCGTGCAAGTGGAAATTGGCAGTGATGCGCATATGTATTGGCGCAACCTCAGGTGGTGAAAAGTTCCTGTCGATTCGGCTCACGGATCCATTGCTGAAACTCCTAATTACAATCGCTGACCTTTGCGAATAATGTTCCGTCCAGAAGTGGAGAGCAGGTATAGAAGGTCGATCTTTCTCGCAAGTGAGATAAAGTCAGAGAAAAGTGCTGGAGTGACAGCGCCGAAATCAGGGTCAGATTTTTTATATGCCGTATTACTAATCCGAATGATTTAAAGAGTAAATAAAATAATGGATGATCACGAACAGGAAAAATCAACATCTGGTTTTGTATTTAAGGTTCTGAACGGTTCACTGCATGGAATCGAATTTTCGTTGGGTTTTGAGGATTACTTTATTTGCGTTGGGGATGCGCAGTCGCAGCAGAAGAACTTGGCCTTTGCCGAACGCACTTTGTATTTTCCCTCGAATGAATCCAAAAATAATTTTGTCGTAAATCTGTCGAATCTGATCAGTGACGATCATTTCGAAGTGACGGTCTGCTATGCAACGCATTCAGATATTCGCAACTTGCCGTTTAATAGAATCTGCGAAGTGGAAGGGGTCTATTTTTCAATCAAACGTGAAGGCGAAGCGTGGTGCGAAGAAGTGCAAAAAGGTATTTTGCCGGCGCCAGAAGATGGTAATTCTGGAGGTCTGAACAGGTCTGGAGCACTCGTCAATACTGGATCGATATCAGCAACATCAAAGAAATTGGCTGTTTGTGCATTCACTTTTGTTTTGATATCAGTTATCGGTGCAATGGTTGGGTGGAATTATTACTACGTGGTGCCCGCTGTCTCCACTGCTACAGCGAACCAGTTTCAACAATTGGTAGGTGACAGAGCAGGCTATTCTGTGCATCTTGGCAGTGACAATATCAATTATTTATTTTCTTCCAGTCTCCAACAGGCTGATTGGGCGCGCCAAGCGGTGGCACGAAAAAGTTTGACTGCGAAGTGGAGAGTGGTTACACCACAAACTGAGGAGATGCGCCTGGCTTCCGTATTGGAACGTCACAATGTCGCTTTCTTCGCTATCAGATTTATAGATCCAAGTAACCCAACACTATTGTTGAGCCGGACACGAAACGCCACTGATCAGGCGAGCCTCAAAAATGTCATTCAAATCATGTTGTCCCAGATGCCATATGCCCGTAATGTCAACATTGTTCTCTATGACGATGATGAGGTATTGAACAAAGCCCAGCAGGGGCTTAAAGCACTGGGGTTTGAGTATCAGACAATAAAAAGCGAAAGTGGAGTTACCCTGTCGAGTTGGATGCCGTCTGTGGATGTACATCTGAGCGAATTCGGTCGGTTTGTTTCGAATTTTTACCAGACATGGGGACAACGATATGTGCATTTCTCAGCGGATATTCATGATGATTTACTAAAAGATAAATCCTATAAGTGTATGCGTCCGGCGGCACCACCTTTTCAGTCAGCAGATTTGCTGCTAAATGCGTAGCGGCAGAAGTTCGTCGAGACGACTGTTTGGGCAAGTAGGTAATTTTTCCAAGGTGTCTTTCAGCCAGGCGAACGGTTCAATGCCGTTGGCCTTGGCTGTTGCCAGTAAAGTTTGAATGGCGGCAGCACGTTTTCCAGCACGTTCTGAACCGGCGAATAACCAGTTCTTTTTTCCAACTGCTATCGGCCGAATCGCATTCTCAATCGGATTATTATCGATGGGCAGATGTCCGCTGTCAGCATATCTCAAGATCGCTGGCCAGCGTTTTAAGCCGTAATCAATGGCGCGCGACAGCGCACCGCCTTCCGCGCTGGTTTTACGTGTTTGCAGTAGCCATAAGTGCATCGCATCCAAACGCGGCTTCGCGTGTTCGGCTCGCCATCGCTGTCGTTGTTCGATGGAGTAATTTTTTGCGTCTTCTTCAAGCCGATATAACTCGGCGATCCGTTGCAAAGCCTCTTCGGCGACTGGATGTTTATTCGCTGCGTGCAAATCAAAGAACTTACGTCTGGCATGCGCCAGACAGGCCAGTTCAGTGATGCCCTGCCTAAACAAATGTTTGTATCCACCATAATCATCCACCATCAGATGACCCTGCCAATCACCGAGGAAGGTTTGCACATGCGTGCCGCTGCGGCCAGGCTGAAACTCAAACATGACGATGGGCGCACCGGGCTCCAGATTGTTACTGCGGTACGCCCACAGATAAGCGCGTTTGGTTTTACCTTTGCCAGGGTCAAGTTGCGGCACCGGCGTTTCGTCCGCGTGTAATACGCTGCGCTGTTTAAGAAGTTCCGCCAGGCGCTCTGCCAACGGTTGAAGTGCCACACCTATGCGGCCTATCCATTCTGCCAAAGTTGATCTGGAAATCGCCACGCCATGGCGCGTACTGATTTGCTCGATTCGGTACAACGGCAAATGATCCAGATATTTTTGGATCACCACCCAGGCATGTAAGCTGGGCGTGGCTAAACCACCGTCAATAATTGAAGCAGGTATGGCCGCAGCGGTGATGGTTTCGCAATGACGGCAGGCATATTGAGAGCGGATATGACGTTGTACAAAGAACCGTGCAGGCTCGACATCGAGTTGCTCAGTGACGTCTTCTCCGATCTTGACTAATGCCTGACCGCAGGCACCACAAGAGCAGGATTCGGGTTCGTGACGGTGTTCTATGCGGGGCAAGTCTGCCGGTAGTGGTTTGCGCCCGGTCGGTTTTGCTTTTGCACGCGGTGCTGGTGCGAGCTGCTCCAGTTCGGCCTGCATGGCATTGAGATCGGTTTCTTGCGTCTCATCGAACAGATCGCGTTGTTGTGCTGTGAAGGCTTCCGACGTGCTGCTGAATTTGATCCGCTTGTGGTACGCCAGTTCCAGCGTGAGCGCAGCAATTTTAGTGTCTTTGACTTGGATTTCGTGGCGTTGTTTGACGGCCAGATCAGCGTCTTGTTGAAGTTGCCGTGCCTGCTCGGCCCAGGCAGATACCTGTGCCGCCAGTGCCTCTGGCGTGGCGGTGTGCAGGTTGAATTGAGCGAGTTCGGTAGCGAGATCCATGATGGAAGTTTACCTAGACTCGCCTACGTTTACAATCAAAAAGAATGCTGTTTCGCTATTTTTATTGCGTGTGTTGGATTTGATTACACTTGCCAGTGTGCTGGTGCTTGGGCGGTCAATCGTTGCCAGTCAACGCCCTTGATGAGCCAATCCCATTGTGCCTGCGTGATCATCCAGCATCGATCTTCCGAGCTGGGCCAGACAAACGAACCACGATGCAATCGGCGCTGACAACACCACACGCCAGTGCCATCCCAGATTAATAACTTCAACCGTGTTTTAGGACGATTGCTGAATGCATACGCGGTACCGTCGCATGGCGTGGTGCCCAGACTGGTTTGTATCCATTGCGACAAACTGTCTAGTCCACGGCGCATATCGACAGGTTCGATCACGCAACAAATTTGATTGGGCGAGATCATGCCAATTCATTGAGCAAGCGGGCAAGCCAGGTGATCTGCACATCAGCAGGCAGAGTCAGCTTCCATCCGGTGCTGCGTTGCAAGACGATGGGCGATAGCGCTGACGCCACTGGTGTGTCGGTTTGAATTACAATCGGCACGGTCGTGAGACGCGCTGCTGGCGAAACCTTGCGGCCACGCGTGATCCAGCCGTTGAATGTTGTGGCATTTAATTTGTGTTCACGGCAGTAGGCTGCTTGCGTCATACCAGACGCCTGCCAGGTGCTGATATGGTGCAGCCAGTCTGCTTTGCTTATTGAGGATTTGAATCTTGACATGCGTTGCTCTCCATAATGATCAGGTCTGGAGAGTGCATGAAATTAATTGACGTTCATAGGTGGTTGCGCTGGACGCTTACCTATAAGTATGGTGATGATGGTTTTATTACGATGAGTAAATCTCACTGGCTATTTGATAAAAAACAAGACTGAATGCTTGTTGGAAACCATCATTTATGAATTATTCACAAGGACTTAACGATGTTAATTACAGGTACCGATCAAGTACGTAGTGTCAGTCTGGCACCACCCGATGCAGATAAACCTATATCTTTGAGCGAAAGAGTGTCTGGTATGCAGACAGCAGCTGTCGGGATTAGTAGTCCTACGGTCTCGAATACGAGTGATGATGGGCCGGCCATAGATCCTACCTTGGAATACGACCTTGAAGAAATTTATCAATGGTTGGTGGCCAACAAGGATGCGATGGTTGATGATCCTAAATTATTGCTCGATGGGATTATTTATAAATTAAAAAATATAACTAGGTCAGATGGTTCGTCGACATACCGAACATTTAACGATATTTCAAGTGCCTGCACGATGTTGAGAAAAAGATGCGACGACACTGGGTACGGGAATGACGGATTCTTTGACCAATTGAGAGGCACTGTTTTTGGAATGCAGATATTTTTCGATCAGTTGAAAAATCAAATATTTTTTAATACGGAAAATGATTCCAACGATAAATTTTTCTAGCAATGAAAATTGCTCAATTGAAACGGCAATGTGGATTATGTCGAGAAAAATTTTAGATACCGAACAGAGCTGCTAACTCTGATTAGATTTTAGGAAATTTTCAGCGGACGATAATTTAAATGCATTCCATGAATACGATAATTACACCACGTTTGCGACTAGAGCCCTTCAAAAATTCACATTTTGAGGATCTGTATTACTTGAATAGTGATTTTCAGGTGATGCGGTACATCACCGGCAGGTCGATGTCTTTGGACGAAACGATTGAGCATATGGCGTTGGTAAAGAAAAATTGGGCAAAATTAGGGTTCTCGTCGTGGAGTTTTATTGAAAAGGAAACCAATGAATTTATAGGCACCGGAGGTATTCAACATATCGAATTTAATTCGAAAAATCCCATCGAAATTGGATGGAGACTTAAAACTACGAAATGGCATCGCGGTTTTGCAACTGAAGCTGCAAAATTTATGACGCAGTTTATATTTGATACTGTCGATATTCAATGTCTGTATGCGCTTTGTCACTTGGAAAACAAGCTTTCAGAAAAAGTAATGCAGCGTTTGGGTATGTCTTATGGCGGGGTCGAGCGCTGGTATAACCTTGATGTGTCTGTATATAAAATGACTCGGGAGTCTTACGAAGATAAGCTAATTTTTTCTGACTGGATTCCTGCTCAAGTGAGGTCGGTCTGTTTTTCAGAAAATAAGTGCTAGTCGTTGTTAATAAGGATGTCGCCCCAATTCTTGCTGCTTGCAATAATTCGCTCGCCTGATTTCGTATCGGATTCAACCCGGGAATCTGTCATGAACTTTGTGGTGCGCCGGGAGAGCGCTAAGGAGTAGAGGGTTAAAGTCCCAGACATCAATGATTTAGCGAATCATATTGTCGGTAGCTGTCCCCCGAGTCCTGCGCGCAACGTCGCGAGGTGTTGCACGAAGCGTTGACAGGGGTGGTGCAGGTCAGCCATTGAGCCGCGAAATGTTTCTGTCTCGGATACCGACGTGGTCACGAACACGGAACGCCATGCGTTGTGGGGGCTCTCGCAAGCACCGCAGCGATCCGACGAGGTCATAGAACTTGGCATTTGCGTAGGCACCTTACTCGGGGAGCGGGATATCTCCAGTT
>Ga0364919_10056_pt3 | contig 48448 bp, 33 predicted proteins | sample SorcelJu500001C7_2_FD_206953 | JGI IMG/M metagenome (GOLD analysis project Ga0364919, IMG submission 206953) | Enriched cells from Trout Bog Lake Hypolimnion, Wisconsin, USA - BchlTB.June20.5000.01.C7 | ecosystem: Environmental > Aquatic > Freshwater > Lake > Hypolimnion/Profundal zone | place... | reverse complement strand
AATTGCCACGTTAAGCCGGCGTTCGCCGCCTTGAAGATTTAATGGCCCAAAATTCATGGAAAATTTACCATTCGCATCTGGGCCGTATGCGACAGAAAAGAAAATCACATCGCGTTCATCCCCTTGTACATTTTCTAAATTTTTAACAAATAAAGGCTCGTCGACATTGTCTGTAAAAAATGTCTCTAATTCCGGTTGTCGCCTGCGAGCATCGTCCAGCAGGTCTTCAATCAAATCTCTCTGAGCTTGGCTAAAGGTGACAATTCCGATGGATTTGCCGGATAGTTCAGGATTTTTAAATCGGTCAATCACTGCAGAGACTACGCATTCCGCTTCAAGGCGATTGGTGCGGGATTTGCTCTTGTCATAACTGCCGCCATCAATAAATTTGAACCGGACTCCAAGCGCGCCGGAATTGCGCGCGGACGGGAAAGTCAAAAGTTGATTCTGATAATAATGATAATTGCTGAAAGCAATCAGTGATTCATGCCTGCTGCGGTAGTGCCATTTTAAATGAGCATCAGATAATCCGGAAGCAATGCATTCTTCCAGAATGCTTTCTAAATCTTCAGGGTTATCCATTTCTGCATTTTCGTCCTCACCTTCTTGGCGTTGGAAAAAATTGGATGGCGGCATCTGTTTCGGGTCTCCGACGATTACCACTTGTTGTCCACGGGCAATTGCACCAATCGCATCCCACACCGGAATCTGTGATGCTTCGTCAAATACCACCAGATCAAACTCAGACAATCCGGCTGGCAAATATTGCGCCACGGACAATGGACTCATTAAAAAACATGGCTTTAAGCTTGGCAATAAAGAAGGAATTTCTGCTAACAATTTGCGAACAGTTTTCTGCCCAGCTCGTTTCTCGCATTGGCGTTTCAACATACCGAGTTCAGTACCATCCGGGCATGGGCCCTGCCGTCTTTTGGGAAGCTGTTCCGCCAAACGTGAAACAATCAGTTGGCTGGAGAGTTTAACATATTTTTCGTCTAATTCTCGAAACTTTTTCACTTGGGAGTCATGGCTGTTGCCGAGAAAATTTCGCAAGACCTCGCTATTGCCTACAATTTCGCTGATCATAATCAGCCGATAGCCTTGCTCAAAAACACTGATAATATTGTCGGACAAAATGCTACCGACATCCACTGCGTCAATTAAACTGTTTAAGCCTGCCTGCTGAGCATTATGCTTACTTTTTTGCCACAGACAGTAACGACGTAATTCCGATTGCAGGGAATACACATTTTGGGCTAATTCAATGCTAAAACTCAACACCCCCTTGCGCCCCCTGCGGTAGACAGGGTCGATATTCAAGATTCGTTCAAACTTTCCAATAACCTCCTGGTAGGAATTCCAACCAGTCAACAACTGGTTGATCTTTTCACGCAATGGACGATCATGAGCAAATAACTCTTTGGCATCTGGTAGCAAGTTGCCGATTTTTTGTTTTATCGAGTTTAGTTGTTCCTGTTTACTGCCGCTCAATATCAGTATAGCGTTATGCAGGCTTTTCCCCCATTCTATTATTGCTTCTATTTCCGTCCAGTCAGCTTCAGAGTCATTCCAGTATGCTCTCAAGCGGACTTCTGCCTGTGGTTTGATGTTATCAATGATTGCCCATGCTGCATTCAAGCGGTCAAAAAGCTCAATTCTCTCAGACAACTCTGAAATCGCAAGCGGAGTCCCGCCAATTTTTTTCAAATCTTTAATTTCTTGAAGAAGAGTGCGATTTTTAAAGTATCTGATAAATATGAATTTCTGTTTGTTTTCTTCTATGCGCCGGCGAATGCTTGCAGTATCAAGAGTACGAACAATATCTATTCGAAAATCAGATAATTTTCCAATAAGTTCGTCACGTTCGCGGCCCGCTTTTATCACACGAGTCATATCTTCGGCAAATTGTTGATAATTACCGGCGGTAAATTCTATCGTTAAATTATAGGAACTTTTCATAGCCTCGGCCAAAACGGCCAAGTTGTAGATATCACAATCATCCGGCATGATGTTTTTAACCGCAAAAAGTTCCGATATCTCCTGATAACGTCCGACAAGAAATTCAGCAGTTTTCGTCATCTCTTGAGCTACTGCTGTTACATCTTTTTCCCATTGGGGCGACCATTCATTTGCGCCTACAGCCGCAAGTTTGCGCCGGGTCTCCAGAGAGGTAATCTTGGCACTGTCGAACAATTCTTCCACAATTGTAAGGAGTTCAGTATAATGCTCTTTTGAATGTTTAGTGACTTCTCCAATCGCAAAATCTTCGATAGACAATGATTTCCCGTGCTTAAGCAGATAAGCAAAACAATTATATGCGGACAAACCATTGGGATAAACGTGATGCAACGCTTGCACATAATTATTAAGTTTCAATCTTGTTTCATTTAATTGATGCGTGACTTCAGGCCATGTTGTTGTAGTTGGTTTGTCGGTAAAATTCAGCGCATCGGCAAATTGTTTCAATACTTCGCTCTTGCCTGATTTATTTGAGTGTAGTTCCAAACAGAATGGTTTTAGTCCGATGCTACATAGCCTACGATGCACAACTTTCAGGGCGGCCCCCTTTTCTGATACAAACAGCACTTTGCGCCCTAAAGCCAGATTATGAGCAATTATATTGGTAATCGTTTGAGATTTTCCGGTTCCCGGCGGTCCATGTAAGACAAAACTTTTTCCGCGTTCAGACATCAAAACTGCCGCCAGTTGAGACGAATCAGCGCTTAACGGACAGAATAGCCTGTCAAAGTCAATTTGGTTTTCTATATCTTCGGGATCAATATTATCGGTATTGTCAAATGCTGCGCCAGTATTATCAACAAGATGCTTGACCACGGGGTTTTGCATTAATAAATCGAGATGGCTTGTCAGATCTTTCCACATAAGAAATTTATTAAACGAGAATCTGCCAAGTTGAACCTCGCTACGAACTTCCCATCCAGGCAAATCTTTTACGCTTTGCTTGAATATCTGCAAGACCAGTGGCACATCCACTCCTGAATCATCAGCCGGCAATGGATCAAGACCGCGAATATCCAAGTCATAGTCTCGGCGAAGCAATTCCAGCAAAGTAACATTTATGATAGTCTCCTCATCTAAACGTTTAAGACTGAAACCAGCTTGTGCTGATTGACGCTTCAACTCAACTGGGATTAGAAGAAGCGGGGCAATATGTGAAACGTCGGCAGTAGAAGTTTCTTTCCACTCCAGAAATCCGAGTGCCAGAAAAAGAGTATTAACCCCTCCTTCTTCAATATCCAGGCGCGATTGACGATATAATTCCAGCAGACGACGCAACAACACATCCTCATTCAAGAAAGAACATAAACGCTTTCTACGAAATTCTTCTCGGAGAAATACTCGTATCGGGTCTTCGCCATTTGTGTTTTCCAAAATGGTAAGGTTCCGCACATCTGTCCCGGCCAATAGTGGATTAGCTCCATGAAGCGTAAACCTTTCATTGGCGGCAAGCTGGTCCTCCAATGTACACGGATCAGCGCAGGCAAGCGGAATATTTTGTTTGGAGTCCCTGAAATTCAATAAGCGGTTGCGCAGTGACAAATCTAAAAGTTTTTGTTGCCAGCGCGTAATTCTATTAGCAATAGTCACACCTTGTTCTATGTTTACTTCGCTGATTAGCACCCTATCAGTAACGTTGCGAATACTATTACCTGTCCGGATAACAGCCGGGACTGTGTCAATTATAATACCATCCGCATTGCGCTTCAGCGGTAATGGCATTATCCCTGTACCACGTGCATGGGCGACATCAATAGCGCAAATGAATTTATCGTCTAAATTGAGGTGATGCCTGTGAGCCGCAGTTTCCGCCTCCGCAAAAACGGTCCCATTAGCTACCATGGTAGTTTCAATGACTAGAATTTCATCGAGTTCCACTCTCTTGCGGATTGTCTGTAAGTCATCAAGCGGAGAGTCTGGGAAATGATAATCTATCAAATGACATCCAACATAAGCATGGCCCTGATGTAGCAAGATTAACGGATTTAATCCACATTGTTCCATTACAGATGCAAAAAGCAAAGTCAAATCAAGGCAGGTGCCAAGCTTATACTTGAAAATTAAATCCGCAAAACGGACACGTTGTCCATTTTTGCCAAAAGATGCTGGCGGATTGGTATAGGTAATACCCGCTTTCAGTATCGCGTCGTAGATAGCTCCGCATATTTGATAAACCCGCTTTTTATCGCGGGATTGGTAACCATTCAAAGATCCACTGCCAGTTCGTGCGGCAAGAAACGATGCAACACTTCCCTGCAATTGAGCTATCACTTCTAGGTTCGGGGTAACAAAGGCCGCTAAAATATCTGGCATAATATCTCCGCCAAACCATTCGTCGTAAGCAAAAACGGTAACCGGATAATTTTGAGAAAAAAATATTTCTGAATTATCGCTGATTCTCAAGTGAATTTGTCCTTGCAGACGTTCAGAAAGCTCTGCAAGAAACGAATAGTTAAGATCCAGATTCAAATCCCTCAACGAAAAATCACTATTGGCAGGGATCGTATCAATATACTTGATGGTTTCGACAATAAATCCGGGCGTTGATGAAAATTTGCAAGCCACTGACTTTAAATCATGGTCTGTTCTGTTATGAATTACCATGTCCCTAAGCAAAGAAATTGCATTTTGCTGTAATGCAAAATTAACTTTAGGCAGATGGACTAAATCCACCGAAATATTTTTCTCATCAACTGCCGATTGCGTTTTTTCGCTTTCCGTCATGAATTCATTTAAAACCCTATATTGTCTGCTTGATGGTATAGATACTTTTAAATTGGCTCTTTCTCAAAACGAGAGTGTGATAGAAAATACGCACTCGGATTGATATAGTATATTTCATCATGGAAATAAATTCAACTCTAAAACTGCGCTTATCCCAGAAATGTAGACTATTATTATTTTCAGAAAATTGAAAAAGTAAACGCGCCCCCTCCCAACCCCTCAGTTGCATTTAGTTTGACAAAAACAGGGGGGCGCATTTAGTCTGACAAAAAACTCCCGGTGCATTTAGTCTGACAAAAGTTACTTGGTGGCATGTGTCCGATCTACTGTTAGATTCAAGAATATCAGTTTGTTCCACCTCCCCCGGGGGAGGTGCGTTTAGTCTGACAAACCGGATAATCAAATCAAACCAAATTGAGAAAGGGGAAACCATGGCACACCTGACCGATTCCGAACGTCTGCAAATCGAGCATGAACTACACCGGGGAATGTCATTGCAACAAATCGCCCGAAAGCTGGGCAAGAGCCACAGCACCATCACGCGCGAAGTCCTGAAACATCGGGTTGACAGTGTCAAAGGAGCAGTCGGCCGTATCAGTAATCGCTGCGTTTTTCGACGGAACTGCGAGGTTTATCATTTGTGCCCGGAAAGCCGATGTCAAAGGAAGTGCAGCGCCTGCCGGAACTGCAACGCGATTTGTCCGAAGTTCCAGGAGGATGTCTGCCGTAAATTATCCGCACCGCCCTATGCCTGCAATGGGTGTCCTGAGGAGCACAAATGTGTCCTGAAGAAAAAGTTTTACCTCCATGCCGCGGCGCAGCAGGCATATCGGCAAGTGCTGCTTGAATCAAGAAAAGGAGCAAACCTCACCGAAACGGAAAGAACCGCGATCAGCCGTGTGATTCATACCGGCATTCAAAAAGGGCAGTCGGTTCACCACATCCTGAGTGCGAATAAAAATTTATTCACAGTTTGTGAAAAAAGTGTTTATCGTTATGTCAACGCCGGGCTCATCCGAACCAAGCGCGGGGATATGCCCAGATCGTGCAGCATGAAGCCGCGCAAACGGAAAAATCCGGCACACAAGGTGGACTCGAAATGCCGGATCAATCGAACCCATGAGGATTTCAAGAAATATTGCGAAGCTCATCCGGATTCGCCGGTAGTCGAAATGGACAGCGTTCTTGGCGGAATCGGTGGCAAAGTGCTGCTCACCATGCACTTCAATAATTGCGGTCTGATGCTTGCCTTTCTGCGCAATGCCAACAATTCGCAGTCGGTCATCGATGTCTTTAATCTGATGGAAAAACGTTTGACACTGGCGGTCTTTCAAAAATTGTTCTCCGTCATTTTGACCGACAATGGTTCGGAATTTTCCAATCCGACAGCGCTGGAGACGAGTTTCACCGCCGGCACACAAAGAACTCGGATTTTTTACTGCAATCCATACTCGTCGTGGCAGAAGGGGCATGTCGAAAACAATCATCTTAACCTGCGGAAAGTTCTGCCAAAAGGAAGAACTTTTGAAAACCTCTCTCAAGATGACATTGATCTTATGCTGTCGCACGTAAACAGCCTTGCCAGGAAAAGCCTTAACGATGTGCCGGCGATCACCCTCTTTGAAACCATTTACGGAAAGGATATTTTGAAAAAATTGGGCATCACGTTAATCAGCCCAAACGCCGTCTGTTTATTGCCTGACCTGATCAATAAATAGTCGCGGTCATTTTCATCCAGGTTCGTGAATTTAAGGGTGTGCGTTTAGTGTGTCCGAAAAACCGTCTGAGCGTAATGCCATGGCGCAGCGTTGTCTTTTTTGTCAGACTAAATGCACGAAACGCTGGCAATTTTATCTCTTGAGAAGAAAAATCCAACCCTTTTTTATCTGTTTGTCAAATTAAACGCACGACTTTCTCTAGGTTACGTGCGTTTAATATGACAAATGTGCGTTTACTTTTTCAATTGACCTATTATTATTTTCGGTTTCTTATAATTTAATTTCAGGACATTCCGTAGTTAAAGTTTAAGCTTTTTGCCGCAAAAACCGTGAGTTTCAAAAATGCGTTTTGGGCGTTATTTGAACAGAACTACATCGGTTGGATTGACAAAATTACTATAGGTGTAGGGACAATTGAAAGTTGAAAATTGAAAATTGAAAATGAGGAACCATGAAAACATTTCACCACAGAGTTCACTGAGAGGATGGACTGAGAAAAGACAAAGCAGTCAGCGAATTACTGCGCTGTTCGCAGTAATTCACTGACCCTCTGTTTTTCCTCCGTCTCCTCCGTGGTAAAAAAATGGTTGTGTTCAACGGTTATCTAATGTCTCGGGAATGCACGATGCCATCGGCCAATGCCGATGGGAATAATAGGAATAATGGGATGGTATGTGTTCAACGGCTCTCTAAAACTCGGAGTCCGGATTTCTCTGTGCCTCTGTGTCTCCGTGGTTAAAAAGGGTTGTGCTGAAATGGTCTCCAAAGACTCGGAGTCGAATGATAAAACTGAAAAGCATTATGCTTAATGGCTCTCTAAAACTCGGAGTCAGGCTTAGAAAACATGGGGCCTATGGGTGGAAGATGATGTCCAAAATGTGGGGATTGGAACAAGAGTCCAAAATGTTGGCAGTTAACAAAAATCTTAACCGACAGTTGGAAACGGGAACGGAAATGTTGTTAAATCTTAAAAACCGTTGTGCTCAACCATGCTCCAGAATCTCGGAGATATTGGACAGGTGTCAACATTCTCCTGCTCAAGACCTGTCCAATATGTCCAAAAAGATCCCGCAGGCGCGGGATCATTTTAGTTAATGAAAACCTTAACCGGTCGTCGGAAGCGGGAGCGAAACCACCTTGTACAAAGGGGTGTCCATAATGTCCATAATGTCCCAATAAATGTCCCTGCAACTGTTGGATGCATTGGATGCAGACGAGTGTCCAATAGTCCAAAATGTGAATGGTGAATGGTGAAAACTAAGTAAAAGCGGTTCCGTTCAACGACTCTCCAGCGGCTCGGAAATGAGGTTTTGTTGTCGCTCCGTCAGTGGCATGGGGGCCAGGCCGTCCGGTTCTCAGTTTATTCTTAACCGTAATGGAATTGCTCTGTTTAAGGTGTTGAATATCTGATATTCAGGATTATATTAGGGCTTTTGTTTTCTGCAATTAATAAACGTTGGCCGGAGAATACGGCAACCGACATAACTAACAGGATATCAAGGGAATATGTTTGAAAGTCTGAGCGATAAATTACAAGATACGCTAAAACGGCTGCGCGGCGAGGCAAAGCTGACGGAATCTAATATCGCCGATGCAATGCGGGATATACGTCTGGCCATGCTGGACGCCGACGTCAACATTCAAGTGGTAAAAGGTTTTATTGATGACGTCCGTGAAGAATGTGTCGGCGTGGACGTGCTGCGGACGGTCACTCCCGGCCAGCAGGTCGTAAAGATCGTCCATGACAAGCTGGTGGAATTGATGGGCGAAGGCGAAGTTCCGCTGACGCTGGAATCCAAACCTTCGGTAATCATGATGGTCGGGCTCCACGGCAGCGGCAAAACCACCACCGCCGCCAAACTCGCGCTTCACCTGAAGAAAAATAAGAAGAAAGTCATGCTGGCGGCCGGCGACATTTACCGCCCCGCCGCGATTGATCAGCTTGAAGTCCTCGGCAAAGAAATCGGCGTGCCGGTCTATGCCGAACGCGACAACCTGAATGTCGCTTCAATCGCCAGAAATGCCATTGAAGCCGCCAAGCTGGAACACCTTGACGTCATTATTATTGATACCGCCGGCCGCTTGCAGATAGACCAGTCCATGGTTCAGGAACTGGTCCAAATAAGCCAGGCCTCGCGGGCGGATGAAATTCTGCTGGTCGCGGATGCCGCGCTCGGACAGGAGGCCGTTTCCGTGGCGGATCATTTTCACAAAGCTCTCGGCTTGACCGGTTTGATCCTGACCAAACTCGACGGCGACGCCCGCGGCGGCGCGGCGCTCTCCATCCGCAAAGTCACCGGCTGCCCCGTCAAATTCATCGGTTCCGGTGAAAAAATTGAAAATCTCGAAGTGTTTTATCCCGAGCGCATGGCTTCCCGCATTCTCGGCATGGGCGACGTGGTGTCGCTGGTCGAAAAAGCCGCGGAGGAACTCGACGAAAAAGAAGCCAGGATACTGCATGAAAAGCTCAAGAAAAATCAATTTGATTTCAACGACTTTCTGATGCAGCTCCGCCAGATGTCAAAACTGGGCGGCGCGGAATCAATCCTGAAAATGCTTCCCGGCGGCCGGGATATGAGCAAGGCCCTCGGCGAAGTGGATCCTAAACATTTTTCGCACATGGAGGCGATTATCTGCTCCATGACCGCCGCGGAACGCGGAGATCCCGATCTCATCAGTTTCCCCCGCAGGAAACGTATTGCCAAAGGCAGCGGAACTTCGCTGGAAGAAGTAGCGCGCCTGGTCAAGCAGTTTACCCTGATGCGGAAAATGATGAAGAAGACCGGTTTGCTCCGGCAGTTGCTGGGCGGCGGCGGCGGGATGACCGGACTGGGCGGCATGTCGTCCATGTCCGAATCAAGCATGGAGGATATCGGACTCGGGGTTGGCCCGTCCCGCAAGGAAATTGACCGGAAGCGCAAGCTGGAAAAACTTAAGAAAAAACAAAAACAGAAACAGCGTAAAAAAAGCCGCTGATTATTTTGTATTTATATGTAGAAAAACATAAAAGGAATTCTAAGAAAAATGCTGACAGTAATCATTTCCGCAATAATCGGTTTAATTACCGGCTGGGCCAGTTATCATGAGTGGAACCTGGGCTGGGCGATCGCCAACGGTTTTATCATGGCGGTTGCCTCTCAACTTCTGATCGGCTTGTTCGTCCGCCGGAAAGTCACCAGGATTAATGAGAAGATTCAGGGGGTGATGGTCGAAGCTCAAAATAAGATCAACCGCATGGCGCAGGGATTTCAGCGGCGTCCGCTCGGCAGCATCAAGGAAATGCAGAAGATGCTGGAAAAAGAGCAGAACGAATCCGTAAGAAAAGCCCTGGAAGTCGCCGGCGAAATGAAGAAATTTTACATCTGGAATTTTCTGCTGGAAAGGCAGATCAATACCATGCGCATGCTGCTGCATTTTCAATTGCATGAACTGCAGGAAGTCGATAAGCTGATGCCCAAGTGTCTGATGATGGACCCGCGCGCTGTCGCGATAAAAATTGTCCGCATGTATAAAAAAGACAATCAGGATTTTCATAAAATTTTCGCCAAAAAAGTAAAACGCCTGAAAGATGATGACGCCGCGCTGCTTTACGGCCTCTATTCGTGGATTCTGGTGAAGGAAGGCCAGACGGATAAAGCGCTTAATGTCCTGATCGAAGCCAAAAAGAAAACCAGTAATGAAACGATTATTCAAAACTGGGAGCATCTTGCCAACGGCAGAGTCAAACAGTTCTCCAATGCCGGGCTGGGCGACATGTGGTATTCGCTTTATCTTGAAGACGCTAAAATCAAGCCGCAGAAAATGCGCCGCGCATTCTGAAAAATCCGGCTTGATTGTACGGCGGCAACGTTTTTTTATACAGGTTTCATCCTGAAAAGATAAAAAAACATTTGCATAAGTAAATTTTAAGGTTAGTTTAAATAAATTAGAATTATTATTAAGTTTTAGGTAACTTGAAATTTTATAAAGACGAGGTCAAACATGAAGAAAATGTTATTGCTGTTCACATTCGCTTTCATCCTAATGGCAGGGTTCAACTCTCGGGCTGACGGCGTGGTTGACAAGGTTTGTCTGTACATCCCGAACCGGATTATTGACGCACTGGATATGTTTACCCTGAACCTTGGCATCGGCCCGGTAGTTTGTCTCGAACTCAGAGGCACCCGCGCAGTTCAAGGCGGGGTCGGCATCGGCGCCGCCGCTAAAGTAATCAAAGACTACAATCGTCAATACGGCGCCTGTCTCCAGAACGGCTGGAACTGGGAATTTATCTGTGTCGCCGCTGAAGATATCGAACGCAGACCGACCTCCCGCTGGGTAAAAGAATACTGGCAGCATGATGAAGGTTTCCCGAGCCCCACGCAGCGCATTTATGACTTCCATACCGGTGCCAGGGATTATTGGGAATTTGGCGGATCCGCCGGACTGGGCATTGAAGCCGACGTCGCGCTTCATCCGGTCGAAGTCGCGGACTTTGTGACCGGATTCTTCTTCATCGACCTTAAAGGCGATGATTTGACTTTTGAGGATTTTGAATAAAAGTCACGCTTAAACGGCAAATAATTCTACCGGGTATTTCATGCTTATGAGATATCCGGTTTTTTATGAGTAGAAACATTTATGGATGCAGCGCGGGAAAAGGCAAAAGATACGGCAGGCGATTTTCGCTGCGTCCGTTGCGGCAATTGCTGTAAATGGCCCGGTTATGTGAGAATCAGCATTGAGGAAACTGCGCAGATCGCCATTTTTTTAGGAATGGCGGTTCAGTCGTTTACCGATGAATATACCATGCTGACTTCAGATCGTCGAGGTTTGTCCTTGAAGGAAAAAGATAACGGCCAATGCATTTTTTATGAGGAGCCGCCGGCCTGCCGGATTGAACCGGTGAAACCGCTTCAATGCCGGAATTTTCCCGCCAGGTGGAATTTCGCGGGATGGGAAAAAGAATGCGGCGGTTCCGGAATTGGACAGATTAAATAAGGATTTGCAGGATGGGACTGATAAATCAAAATTCAAGGCTGGGAGTGATTCTGATCGTATCCGGCCCGAGCGGAACCGGCAAAACCACGGTATGCACTCGCGTCCGTGAAGAAATGCCGGAATTGAAATTTTCGGTTTCCTGCACGACTCGCGCCCCGCGTGCCGGCGAGCGGCATGGCAAAGATTACTATTTTCTGTCCCGCGAAGAGTTTAAGCACAGAATAGACAACGGCGAATTCATCGAATACGCTGAAGTTTTCAGCAATTATTACGGTACGCTTAAAAGCGAAGTTATTGACCGGGTTAAGCTCGGCGAAGATGTTTTCCTGGACATCGACATTCAGGGTGCAATGCAGATACGCGAGTGTTCCAAACAGGACCCGCTGCTTGGCACTTGCTGCGAATTCATCTTTATCGCGCCGCCGTCGCTGGAAGAACTTGAAAAACGGCTGCGCCGCCGCGCCTCTGACTCCGAAGAGCAGATTATGCAGCGGCTCGGCAAGTCGAAGCTTGAAATAAGTTACTGGAAGAATTATGATTATCTGGTTATCAATGATATACTGGATGCCGCCGTGGAAGATATGAAATCCCTGATCAGGATGACCCGCAAGGCAACTAAACGACTGGAGGAGGGACTGTTCAATGTCTGATCACAAAAAATCTATTGCGCTCGGAATCACCGGTTGCATTGCCGCCTATAAAGGCGCGGATCTTTGCAGCCGGCTGGTTCAGGACGGATACAACGTCCATGTGTTAATGACGGAGTCTGCTACTAAACTGGTTACTGAACAGACTTTTCTGACATTATCCCGCAATCCCGTCATTACCAGCCTGTGGAATTCTCCGGAATGGCGTCCCGAGCATGTCGCGCTGTCCGATCAGGTTTCCCTGCTGGTCGTGGCGCCCTGCACCGCAAATTTTATCGCTAAACTGGCTCACGGCATCGCCGATGACGCCCTTTCAACATTTGCCGTAACCCATACCGGGCCGATCCTGCTTGCTCCCGGCATGAATCCTAAAATGTGGCAGAATCCGGCAGTCCGGGATAATGTAAAATTGCTCAAGAAGCGCGGGGTGCTTTTTGCCGGCCCTGCTGCCGGCCATGTCGCCTGCGGACCTGACGGCGTCGGACGCATGATTGAAGTCGAAGCAATCCTGAAGCAAATCGAAAAACTGCGGAAAGCATAATAAAAATCCGCGGTGAAATTTTCACCGCGGATTTCAATGCCGGATAGTGAACTACCCGGCAGTAACTGGCCGGAGATTAAGCTTTCTTCTTTTTGCTGAAGATAGAGTCCCAGTTTTCCCGGTACTTCTTCTCATCTCCGGGCCTTCTTTTACTGCCTTTTCCTGCCATTTATCGGCCCTTTCAATTGAAATTGAATTTAGCTTCTGTTTCTAAAAAACGGACTTTAATATAGCACTTTCTTTTAAAAAAGAAATACAATTATGAGAATTATTAATACCGGAATAGATTCGCCCAAGTTCATTCATCTTCTCGAAAAACCAGGCATAATGGCTTTTTATGTCATAATCTTCAATCACCCTATTGACAGAATTTTGATTTTGCGATATAATATAAACATCGTCATAAACAACGTTATGATTTAATGAGAGATTTTATTATGATAGAAACTTGCAAATACAAATACGAATTGGTTGCAGACGCCATTCGCCGCAATATCCGTCAAGGACACTATTCGACGGGTAAACTCCCGGATGAAGATATTTTAATCCGGGAATACGGGGTAAGCAAGAGAACCATAAGCAGCGCGTTAAAACAGTTGAGCAATGAAAACGTGATTACCCGGGTCAAGAGCAAAGGCACCTTCATCAGCAGCCGGAGCAATCAGAGTTTAACCCTGTGCGGCCTGGTCGGAGTAATGATGGATTTCTCCGGACATTATTACGGCGCGCTGGCCAAGCATATCCGGCATTATTTAAGTGAACGCTTATTTTACATGCTGGAACTGGAAAACAATTACACACTGGATAAGGAAGCCGAGCGTTTTCGCAATTACCTGTTTACGGTGCTCAATTCCAGGATTCAGGGGGTGATTTATGACGGTAACGGTTATTGTAAATCTACGTTTTTGCGCGAGTTTAAAGATATGCGGTCGGTAGCGGTGAACTGTTTTGACGCGCCCGGAGTAATTCCGGATTGCGCTGTCCTGGCGGATTACCGTTCCGGAATGTATGATATGGTAAATCATCTGATTGAGCGGGGGTGCCGCCGGATTATGTTATCGGTCGGCATTCCGTCTATTTTCCCGATAGAGGATCCGGATCATGCAGCGAGGCATCCGGTCAATCAAGTGATAGACGGCTATAAGGCGGCCATGAACAAGGCCGGACTTGGAGATTATATTGAAACAAACTCCCTTCTCGATGAAGATATGATTCGCGGTGTGTTGATGCGGCGGCAGCGCCCGGATGCCATCGTGTGTCACAACGATTCGATGGCGGTAAAAATAATACTGAATGCGCTGATATTGGGAATTAAGGTTCCGGATGAATTGCTGGTTTCCGGGATGTACAATACGCCATGGACCACGATTTGCCCGGTAAAATTGACCAGCATCAGCCTGGAGGAAGAAGAGATTGCCCGGCGGGCGGTTCAGCTCTTAACCACGCCCGAGGTTGCCAATGTAACCGAATTAGTAAAACCCAAGATAATAAAAAGGGAGTCGGCATGATGAAAATGAAAAAGATGAAAAGAACAAGCCGTTTTACACTCATTGAATTGCTCATTGTTGTAGCGATTATAGCAATTCTTGCGGCGATGCTGCTGCCGGCGCTGAACAAAGCCAAGATGGCTGCAAGTAAAGCCCACTGTATTAATAATTTAAAGCAGCTTGGCGCTGTAATAGAGTCATACGCCGGCGACAATCAAGACTGGTATCCGACATACTGGGCGACTGGTAGCGGAGAATGGTATAAGGTATTGTGCGACAATAAATATACTTCGTGTACTTACGCTCAGGCCCGGGGAACTGTGGGTGTTAACGGCGGAGCAAAGGAAGGCAGAAAACATATCTTCTGGTGTCCCGATGATAAACGAGATCCGCAAATTGGTTTTACGACTCCTCAAGGAATCAGTTATGCCATAAATAGCGTTATAACCAATAATGCTCCTCTTGCATATAAATATTTACGCAGAACTCAAATAGCCTTGAAACCGGGCTGGTCCGCCAGTCAGAACAGCTTGCTGATGGACGCTTGGGACGGAGTTAATTATTCAGGGAATCTATATAATATTCAGCCTTACACTGAAACTGGGGACTTGGATTTTCGTCATAATAACACCATAAATGTGCTTTATTGCGACGGGCATGTGGACACCGGTGCCAGGGTAGTCATTTATTACAAAGTGGCTACCGATAATTACTGGGGAAGATACTGGTGATTACAAGCTCTCATAACTTAATTCAAATAAAGGGAATAAAAATGAGTTCTGGTTTTAAAATGCGGTTATGCGGCATTGCGGCAGCGCTTTTAATGTCGAGCATTGGCGCACATGCCGCGCAGGTCGTTTGGGAACGCAATATTGCAACGGAAAAACCCGGCAAATCAAAGCCAGGCGCCATGCTTGTGCCGATGGAATCAGGCAATGTCCTGAAACTGAGCTATGATGCGAAAGAAAAAATTCAACCGATCGGTTCGGCCGCCGGGATTGAAGCCTGCGGCCCGTCAACACTGCGTCTCTGGCTGGAAGGTGAATCGCTGCGCCAGATCGGAAATGATCTGATGTTCAGCCTGGTCATGACCAATGAAGCCACCAATGAGTCATTTCAGGCTGACGGTATTGTCTGCGGCGCCCGCATTAACAAAAACGGCTTTCGTGAGCTGCCAATTCCTATCCAACTTGCAGACAAAACGGCCAAATACCGGCTCAGCCTGGTCGCTGAATGGCCCGATCACGGCGACCGCAAACCGGTGGTATATTTGAAACGCGCCGCGCTTGAATCGGCCGATGCCACCCGTCCCTATATCAGCTACGTCTGGAAAAGCAAAACCATTTATGCGCCCATGACGCCGATTATCATGAAAGTGACCGTGGTTAATCCGACCTCTCAAGTCTTCGAAGGCAGCATCAGCATGCTCCAACACTATGATTTGGGCGACAATGACAAAGTAAAGACGGCAGAGGTAAAATGCGACGGCAACAGTTCCCAAACCGTTGAGCTTGCCTGGGATGCCGGGAAGGCCAAGGGCGGCTGCTGGCTTGAAGCCTGCCTGCTGGACAAGAACGGCGCAGAACTTGCCCGCTTTGAGAAAGACTTCGGGGTTGAAAGCGATCCCCGCAATCTGAATTTCAGCGTTAAAGACTTGGAAATTGGTCGCCGCCAGAACAATGACGGACTGTTTTATGTTACGCCGGCCAGTTATTCGCAGAGTCGTGATATAATTGAAAAACTGCGCCAGGGGCGTGGAGGCAGAAAAGAATTTTACGGATGGAGCTGGTGCGATCTGGCGCAGTTCATATCGCCGGAGGATCCTTATCTTCGACATTGCGATAAATCTTGTTGGGTTAGCCTGAAAAAATTCAAAGATCAGGTGGCGCTGTTCAATGACGCCGGGATTTATCCCATCTCCTATATTCTGGGCCGTGCGGTCGGCGTTGTCGGCTACCAGTTGATGCAGCAGCATCCTGACTGGTTTATTTATACCCGCGAAGGGGAAATCGACTATTACGACATGGCATTGCTGAACAATTATGCAAGCAGGAACAGTTTCGGATTTAAAGGTAAAGATGGTTTTATGCTATGGGCGATTCTCGATGCCACTAACCCTGAGGTTCGCCGCTGGATTGCCAATCAAATAATCGCGCTGGGAACTGAAATGGGGTTTAAGGGTGTGCGCTGGGATGTCTGGAACATGAGCATAAAAACCGACTACTATCGAATGGACGGAACGCAAGTAGCTAAAACAACCGCTGACGCTGACCGGCTCACCGCCGAATCCATCCGCGCGGTAAAAGAGATGGTTGCGCAAAAACTGCCTGATTTTGTTTATGGCTACAATTACGCTTCGCCGGCCGAGAATGCTGATACGCCCCTGACGCTGGCGGAAAAATGCCGTAACCACGGTTGGCTGCTGGATGAGTCTTCCATCGGTTATCATGGAAAAACATCGCCTTTTCATAAATGGGACGCCTATGCTAAAATAATGGTTGAATGGGGAGATAAAGTCCGTCAATTGGGCGGGATTTACAATCCCTGGCCGTTTTCCCGCGGAAATATGAGTGACAACAATGATATTGACTGGCTCCAGGAAAGCATTTATCATCTGCTTTCCGGCGGACGTGTCTGGTTTGGAGTAGGCGGCTATGCCAAGAACAACTCGGCGCTGTATGGGGATTTTTCGCTGCTGGCGTTCCGTTATAACAACATCTATTCGGGATGGGATCTCCGGCTCCAGCCGGAAAATCAAACCAACATCCGGGTCAAAGCGCCGGATACCGTCTGGTGGAAAAGGTTTGTATTTACCAACAAAAGCCTTGACGGCAAGGATCAGGATATCGTCCATCTGGTGAATTCACCGCCGATTCTTGACGCGGAAGAAAATCCCGATTCGAAAGTGCGGCCGCCGACCGGGCCGATTGAAGTAACTTGTGCCGGCCGCAACGGGCTGAAACCGGTCAAAGCCTGGCTGGTGACGGGCGAATCCCTTACGCCGGAAGCCGAGCCGAAAGTGCAGGCGCTGCCGCTGGAATTAAAGAATAAAGATGGCGGCGTGAGCGTGACTGTTCCCTCGCTGCTGTACTTTAAAACCGTGGTTTTTGAATATTAAAGGAAGGTACGTAAAATGAACAAGCATATTTTAAAAACCGCGGCGGCAGCCCTTGGCATTATGTTCTCCACCTCGCTTATGGCCCAGTTGACGCTGAAAGAGGAACCGGTCAACGGACATGTGATGTATCGTCTCGAGAATGCGCAGTTGTCCCTGCTGATTGATCCCAATGCCGGCGGCGCGATAGTTTCCTGCAAGGACCGCCTGGGCGGCAATGTCGAGCTGGTTCCCGATAAAGAGTCGCGCGGTATGGCCATAGACCATTTTCAGTCTCAGCCTTTTCCGGGTGAAATGTACAGCGCCGCCTACAAAGTGGGAGAGGTTAAAGCCGGAGCGGACCAGACTTCCATAACCCTGCAATACCATGTGACTGGAACATGGCGGGGCGGCAGTGATGAAAAACTCAAGGACCTGCTGCTGGAAAAAACTTTTTCTTTAAGCAAGGACTCCCCGGCGCTGCAATGCAAGGTGCGCATAACCGCGCCGAAGAACAACTCCACGCTTTTCGCCTACTGGCAGCAGAGCATCCTTTATGCCGGCGGCCGCTATGACCGCACCACCAACCGTTCTTTCCGTCCTTCAGCCCGCGGCGTCCGCGTGAAAACTGCGGAGAACAATGGTCACACCGGCACGGAACCTTTTATCCGCGATTTTACCGCCGGCTGGATAGCTACGCTCGATACGAGGGCGAAAACCGGAATGGCGATGTTCACCAGTTACGATGACCTTGATGTGTTGTACTGCGCAAGTGGTAATCACACTATGGAATTCATGTACCGGCAGGTCTTTCTGCCAGCGGGCAAATCAATGGAATATGTCTCCTGGTTTATTCCGGTGGCCGGCCTGGACAACGTGGTCAGCGTCACGCCGGATTATATCGCCGGCTATACTTTGAAAGGCAACGGCAAAACCGGCGGCGAAATTGCATTCTCGGCAATTCGTTCAATCAACGAACCGGCCGCACTAAATTTCAAGATAAAAATGTTCAGCGCCGCAACTCCTGAAACTGCGAAAGAGATAGGCCGGATTGAGTTTCCGACTTTAGGGACGGAGCCTTTGACTAAAAATATTGCTTTCCCGCCTGTCGGCTCAGAGCCTCTGGTCATGCAGGCACAGGCTGATGCCGGAGGCAGAATTTACGCCTTTGAGGATTACTGCAACGGAACGTATCAATGGGGGGAAAATATCCAAACCGATATGCTCTCACCTGTTTACCAGGGTAAACGTCCAGCGCAGAAGATTAATTTGTCCAAACCGGACAAGCTCCAGTTGCGCAATGTAAGCGGCAATCAAATTTGGTATGTCGAAGGTTTGATGGACGATTACTATCAGCTTTCAAAAGCAGTTGATGCCGCTTATGGTTCGCTGGCTGGCTGCGACTGCAATTTTATAAGTTATGGCATTACATGGCGCAGCCGACTCGACGGTTTCCCCTGGGATTATGATAAACTGCTCAGTTATGATTTGATTATTCTGGGCGGCGCGAAACGGGAGGCGCTGGGTGACACGGCCATGGAAATGCTGAAAGATTATTTGCAGGCCGGCGGCAGCATGCTGGTGCTGGGCGGTCCGATGGCTTACGGCAACTCACGGTTGGACGGCACTGCGCTTGCCGACTGTCTGCCGGTGACTTTTGGAAATCAGCCTTTCGGACTTGAATGTCTGAACAACGCTGAAATCAAAGTGGCCGCGCAAGCCCCGTTCCTTGAACATCTGGATTGGAAGGCGGCGCCGCGGGTCAAATATCTTCATAAAGTTGAAGTGAAACCCTGGGGCAGAGTGATTCTTCAGGTTGACGGCAAACCGTTTCTGGTGGTCGGGGAAAAAGGCAAGCAGCGTATCGCCTGTATACTGGGAGCGCCCATGGGAAGCATGGAACAGGGACAGTTGCCGTTCTGGCAATGGAATGACTGGACTTTTCTCACGCAGCAGCTCTGCTGGTGGCTGATGAAAAGAGATAATCATTTTGAGCAGAAAAAACTGTGAGGAAAAGCGTCATGCGGGAAAAATTATGCAATTGAATCAAAAAACATATATAACAAATAAGCACGGCTGTTAAACACAAAATAAGGATTTGCTATGAAAATAAATATGGCGATATTGGGCGCGGGCGGAATGGGGGAAACCGTAATCAAGCATCTTAAGGACTGTCCGCAGGCAGGCCGGGTTGTGGCCTATGATATCAGAAAAGAGCGGCTTGAGGAACTGAAAAAACTGCACAATGTGGAGGTCACGGCGGACTTGAATCAGGTGCTTGCCGATCCAGCGATCCGCCTGGTGTTCATAACATCATCCAACGATTCGCACAAAGACTTGACTATCGCGGCGCTTGAAGCCGGCAAGGCGGTGATGTGTGAAAAGCCGATGGCGACGACTCTGGCTGACGCGGAGGAGATGGTTAATGCGGTTGAGCGGACAAAGGGCTTTTTGCAGATCGGTTTCGAACTGCGCTATTCAAAACTTTACACCACGGTCAAAGACTGGATAGATGAGGGGCTGCTTGGACAGGTGGTAAACACCCACTGCCTTTACTGTTCCAGTGTATATACCAAGGATGCCTGGCGCAACAAACTGAGCGCCGGCGATACGTTTCCGGAGCGCTTGAGCCACTATGTTGACCTTACCCGCTGGTGGATTGGTTCAGAAGTTAACGAGGTATATTCGGCGTGTTCTCCCAATGTCGTACCTTACACCGAGGTCCGTGACAATTATCACACAACTTACCGCTTCAAGAATGGCGCGGTCAGTCACATTTCCTACTACATGAACTACCCGGCAATGTTCCGGGGCGATCCGCTGGCCGACAGTGTTACGGATTTGCAATTAGGCGACGGCCATAAACTCCGGTATATCATAGTGGGTACGAAGGGCGCGGCTGAGACGGATGTTTTCTACAGACATATCAAACGGTGGCAGTTTTCGGATACACCCGAAAGGATGGTCAGCGACTGGGTGGAAAATCTGACCTGGGATTACAAGGAAGATCAAATTCACTATCACAACACCCACGACCAGACGCTTGATATCGTAAAGAGAGTCGCGGAAGGGCTTCCTCCGAAAACTTCCGCCAGAGATGCCTTGCAGACCATGAAACTGTGTTTTGCGGCTATTGAATCGGCGGACGAAAAACGCTCAGTAAGTCTTGGCGACCAGTAAGGATAAGTATTATGAGTAAAAAGATTGTGCGATGGCGGTGGGGTTGGCTGCCGGCTGTTTTTGCCGGAACGTTTGCCGCCTGTGCCGCCGAGGCGCCGATTCAATTTCTTGGACCGAACATAGTGCCTAATCCGGGTTTTGAAACAGCCGGCACCTACGCGCCCTGGACTGTCAGCGGTTTGAATAAAGGCGCTGAAGCAAGTATTGACACGAGCGTTGCCTTGGAAGGAAAATGCTCCATGCGCCTGGCTGCGCTTGAATCCGGTACCCAGCTTGTTTTGCAATCACCCCCGATCCCGGTTAAGGGCGGACAGATATACCTTTTTTCAATAGCTTTCCGGCAGGAGGGGTTTACCACCCGCAAGGACGGCCCGCTCAGTTGCGGAGTGTCCAGTTTTCCGCAAATTTGCTGGATTGACGCCCAAAGTCGCGTAATCGGTTCAGGCAATATGAGCCAGTTCCCTTACAGTTCCTGGCCCTGGGATATGCGGGACGCTTTCGAAACCGCCCCGGCGACGGCGCGGTTTGTTCAAATTAAGGTGTCTATCAGCAACAACAGCGAAAAACAGTGCGGCAAGACGATTCCGTCAACATTATGGATTGACGGAATTCAACTGCGCGCATATTCCCCGCCGCCGACACCCGCCTGGGCTTTGGGCAAGGCTGAACTTATCGTTGACGGCGACGCCTCCAGTTCTCCGGTGCTTACCTGGTTTGCGAATGATCCCCAGATCTGGCACGGTCTCGGCGGGAAATGGTCTCGCTCCGTCCGCGATGACCAGGCCGAACGCGGTACCGCCCTTGAAGCGCCGCCTGATGTCGGACCCGGGATGATGGGACATGGTCGTTACAATCCCAGCCTGCCGGCCGGCTTGGGCGTTTACCGGCTGCAAGTGCGCGTCAAACTGCCGCCCAATGGCGGCAATGTCGGTTTTGTGGATGTTACTTCTCAACGCTGCTCCACCCGTTTGAGACTGGATATCTCGGGAAATGACAAGAATTCCGGCTATCGGACCTGGGAAGGCGATTTCATCTTGCGCGACAGCGGCTGGTGGTGCGTCCGCATGCATACGCTGGGCAAAAGTTCATGGCGAATTGATTCCGTTAAAATTATTCCGGTCTTTCCGTTTTCAGACCGGCAGTTGTTGAGCATTTACCCCGTCAGCGCCAGTGAGCTTCCCGCCGATCTGCTTCCGGCAAGTTATCAGGCGGTGTCCGGCGGCCCGCTTCAGCCCAGTCGAACCTGGCTGGTTGGCGGTTTGGGCAGTGACTGGTATCAGTTGGCCCGCGCCTTCAAATTGCTGCATCGCGACAATGAAACAGAGGTGACATGGGTTGACAAGAAAAGCCCTACAGCCATCATTAACGGATTGCCGGAGGATATGTCCACGCTGCTCTTCCGCAATAACCTCATCTGTCTTTGCAATGTGCCGATGAATGTCATGCCGCTGACCCTTAAATCTGCAATCTGTGAATATGTGCGCCGGGGCGGCGCGCTTCTTGTTCTGGGCGGGCATCAGGGTTATGAACGCGGTTTCTGGCAGGGTTCGTTCCTCGAAGAAATTATGCCGGTGGAAGTGGCGGCAACCGCGACGGAAGGTTTGATTGATCTCGGCAGCGGGCTTCAGCTAAGTCCCGGGACAGTACCCTCTGATTGCCTGGCGACAATTCCGCTAAAGGATCTGCCCTATGTGCGTTATCTGCACAAAGTCAAGCTGAAACCGGGCGCGGAGGTGCTGATGAAAGCCGGAGAGTATCCGTTTATCGTCGGCTGGCATTCGGGCAAAGGCCGGGTGGTGTGTGTGCTCGGGCGCGCCGAAGGAACAATGCCCAAAGAACATTTGCCCTTCTGGCAGTGGCAGTACTGGCCGTTACTGTTGAGAGACGCGGGGTGGTGGGCGGTAGGATATTCCGCAACTGGAAAATAAAGGGAATTTTAAAATTTGTTAATTTATGATATGAGTGTTTATGTTAAATCGAACTAGATGTAAAGGTAACAAAGAGGATTGAAGAAATGACTTCACGAGAAAGAGTATTGGCGGCAATAGAATATAGAAATTCGGGGCGGGTTCCTTTTACCGTGGCCCCATGTGCTTCTCTTGCAGTGCACGGGCAGAAACTGTTTGATTTGCTTTGCCGTTATCCCAATGATTTTTTTGACGCGCGGGAATTGAAAATTCCCAAAATGGAAGATTTGCGGAAAAGGCAGGATTTTACTGATAAATGGGGTTGCCGCTGGCATGCCGAGGACATTTTATTTGCCGGGGTGATCTCGGAACATCCGCTGGCCGATTGGAATAGTTTCGCTTCCTATAAAATTCCGGAAGTTCCTAAAGTCACTCCGGAACAAATCGAGACCGCTAAAAAGACCGGGGAAAAATATCCGGTATGGGCCGGCATTGAGCAGTTCTTTCAAGTCATGCAGAATGTGCGTGGAACCGAAGAACTATTTATGGATTTTTATGTCCAGCCTGAAGAAGTTCAGAAACTGATTGACCGGATGCTGAATGAATATCATTTGCCGGCGCTTGAGGAACAGCTCAAGTTGAAGCCGGATATCGTCGGCTTCGGCGATGACTGGGGCACGCAGACGCAGCTTCTGATAAATCCGATCCTGTGGCGGCAGTTCTACAAGCCGGTTTATAAGAAACTGGTTGAAGTTTGCCATCAGGGCGGCGCTAAAATGTTTTTTCACACGTGTGGTTATACTATGGAAATACTGGAAGAACTGATCTCCGTCGGCATGGATATCGTAAATCCGCAGACGGCAATTATGGATGCCGGCAAATACGGCGAGACGGCACGAAACCGGATAACCGTGATGCCGGACTTGAACCGGCAGGGGCTCCTGCTTAACGGGACTCCCGCAGAGGTGGAGAAACATATTATTGAGATGTACGACAAGTTGGGCACGCCGTCCGGCGGCCTGATTGGATATTGCCCGATCGAACCGCAATATCCAATAGAAAACATCGAGAGCATATTGAAAACGATTTCATCTTATGAAAAACGTTAAAGGATATAAATGAATAATCACGAACTACTGCCCAGGGAGTGTTTTATCCGGGCTTTGGAGTGCAAGCCGTTGACCGGGCTGGTGCCGCACTTTGAGCTGGTCTTTTTTTTGACGATGGAAGCTTTCGGCAGGGTGCATCCGAGCCATCGCAGTTACCATCAATGGGATCAGATGTCGGAACGTGAACGGCAATTGCACCGGCGGGATATCGCGGATCTGCACATAAAAACTGCCGAACATTTCGGCCATAGCGCGATATTTGTCCATCACCGCAACACGCATGACGTGGAAGAGGTGATGCGGTTGCTTGACACAATTCGTGAAATGAGCGGCGACAAATATTTTCTCCTGATGCACGGGGATGCGACCTTTTCCGTTCCCGGCGGCGATGACCTGTTGAATTTCACCTACCGGCTGGCCGATGAGCCGGAGAAGCTTAAAGCTGATGCTCAGCAGATGATTGACGCCGCCATCAAAAGGGCGGAGTTTTTTGCGAAGCACGGCGGGCTTGACGGCTTCGGGCTTTGCAGCGATTACTGCATGAACGATAATCCGTTTCTTTCTCCGGGCCAGTTCTCTGAATTTGTGGCCCCGTACCTGGCCAAGCTGATAAAGGCTTACCGGGATATGGGATTTTACGCCATAAAACATACCGACGGCAATATCATGCCGATTATTGACCAACTGGTGCAATGCAATCCTCACGCGCTGCATTCGCTCGACCCGCAAGGCGGAGTGGATATTGCGGAAGTAAAGCGACTGTACGGCAAACAGATTTGCCTGATCGGCAATGTCAACTGCGGTTTGATGGATACCGGCACCGACGAAGAAGTGATTGCATCGGCGCGTTATGCGCTGGAAAACGGCATGCCCGGCGGCGGCTACATCTTTTCCACCAGCAATTGCGTTTACACCGGTATGCGGCTGGAACGTTATGAAATGATTTTAAAAGTATGGCGTGAATTGGGAAATTATTCGACAATTTTACAAGATCAACGCTGAGAAATAATTAATAAAGGAATTAAGAACGATGAACATTGGAATTTTAGGAACAGGCGGCATTGCGGCAGCACATGCGCTCGGAATTAACAGTCTGGAAGATACCATTGCACGGCTGTACGCCTGTTGTGATATCGATCAGGCCAAAGTGGAAAAATTTTGCCAAACGTACGGCGGCCGCCCTTTTTCAGATCTGGACTTAATGCTGGCCGATCCGGCGCTGGATGCCGTGATCGTCTGTCTGCCCCACGGACTTCATGCCCGGATGGGAATTAAGGTGATGAAAGCCGGAAAGCATGTTCTGGTTGAAAAACCGATGGCGCCGAACGTCGCGGAATGCAAAAAACTAATTCAGGGATCGAAGGAAACAGGCAAAAAACTTCAAATCGGACACGAATATTTTCTCTATCCGACGGTACAGGAAGCAGCGAAAGTCATCCGGTCCGGCGAGTTGGGCAAACCCCTGATGGTCAGAGCGGAACTTTCTTCCTATATCTACAACAAACTTGGTACCTGGTGGATGGATTTTGAGCAGTCTAAAGGCGGGTCGGCCATCAACATGGGGGTGCATTTGATTGATATTACCAGCTTCATCCTCAACAAGAATCCGAAGCGCGTCCGCGGCTTTTCCCGCCAGCTTCATCCTCAGGCGGTTAAAGGCATTGAAGATTATTTCGTTATGGAATTGGATTTCGGCGATGGGATGTTCAGTGACAATCACATCTATTCTTTTGAGAAAAAAATCGACGTCATGCGACCGGCAGTCACCGTTTTCTGCGAAGAAGGATCTCTGTCGGTATGGTCTAATGAATTAGTGATACAAAAGGGAAGCGATGCGTTGGAAACGCGGCTCAAAGGCGACGGCTCAAAGGCTTATCTGGTGTTTGCCGAACAAATCAAACTATTCAAGGATTTTGTGGAAAAAGGCACGACGCCAAGGGCGACGGGGCGATTCGGCATGGAAGCGGTGGCCTGTATTGAGGCTGCTGTGAATGGCGATAATAACTGGAAAACAATCAAAGAAATTTGCGGAGAATAAACATGAATCAGATCTATTTGCATCGCAGTTACATTACCTCGAATGAAGAACTTTTCAGAAAAGCCTGGGAGTATGGTTTTCAAGGAGTGGAAACCAATGCCCCCGGCTTGAATCCGGCCGATGATATCAGCCAGGTGGCGGATGAACTTGCACGTTTAAAAGAAGAGTGGTTTGTCCAGGGAATAGCGCTTCATTTTCCCATGAATTTAATCACTGACGATAAATGGCCGGACCGCAACGCAACGTTCGACCGGATGGGAAAAGCATTTAAAACGGCCTCGGAAAAATTGGACGTAAAAGTTTTCAACACGATGGCTGCCGGAGCCTTGATCCCTGCCGGAAACGCTTATACGAATTATGCCAAAAACGGTTCCGCGGCGGCGAATGAAAACCATTGGGCGCGCGCCGTGGAAATGCTGAAAACCGCCTGTGATCTGGCGGCGGAATACCATATCACGCTGGCGCTGGAAACACACGGGTGCCTGATCCACGATCTGCCGGAGCCAACCCTGAAACTGTTGAGCCTGGTGGCAAAGCCCAACCTTAAGATCAATCTGGACTTGCCTAACATGGTACTGTCACGGGATAACCTGATCCCGCCTGCGGAACTTGAACCCCTGCTGCCTTTGACGGGCCATGTTCATTTGAAAAACCTGCGGATGGTAATCGGCGGCGGTTATCTTCTGGAAGGCGTCGGCGGCGGCATCATCGACTATAAGCCGCTGTTCCAGCGTCTCCAGGCCGTCGGATATAAAGGGAAGTATTCTCTGGAATTTCCCGGCCGTTACAGCGACATGGACAAAGCCGTGAAAACGGATATTGAATTTGTCAAAAAGCTTCAATTGGAAGCTTTTGGCAGCTTGTAAGCTACCGGTACCCGTATTAAGGTTATGTTTCAAGATTTGTAATTCAAGAGAATATTTAAATGGACTGCCCCGCCGCTTTGTGGCGGGGCAGTTCATTATTAAGCGGACATTTCCTGGCACAATTCATTCGACAAGTTCAAGAACAGGAAAAGTTTTCAAAATTGCTGGATAAAGTTTCGGAGTATATGAGATATGATGTCATGGATTGACTGGACGATAGTGGCGGTTCCGCTTATTGCGATTGCAATTGTTGCTTACAGGACTCAGAAGCATGTAACCAGCGTTTCAGAATTTATGGCTGGCGGCCGGCTTGGCGGACGTTATCTGGTCTGCAACGCCAGAGGCGAAATGGGGATGGCGGTTATCGGCGTAGTTGCGGCATATGAGCTTTTCTATCAAGCCGGATTTACAATAAGCTGGTGGCAGATGATGACCATTCCAATGGGTTTGTTTATCGCTCTTACCGGATATGTATATTACCGTTACCGCGAGACCCGCGCGATGACGATGGCACAGTTTTTCGAGATCAGATACAGCAAATCATTCCGGTTATTTGCGGGTTGCCTCGGTTTTTTGTCCGGGCTGTTAAATTACGGTATTTTTCCGGCGGTAAGCGCGCGGTTTTTCGTCTACTTCTGCGGACTTCCTCAAAAAGTGCATTTCCTGAACTTGGCCGTTCCCACCTTTGCGGTCATTATGGTCATATATCTGACGCTGGCGCTATTTATGACTCTGAGCGGCGGCCAGTTGACCGTCATGATTACCGACTGTATTGAAGGCTTGCTCGGGTTGATAATGTTCATTGTTATCATTGTGACGCTGTTGCTTATATTCGACTGGTCGCAAATCCAGGAGGCGATGTCTCATGCGCCTGCCGGCAAATCCATGCTGAATCCGTTCGATATCGCCAAAGCAAAAGATTTTAATATCTGGTATGTGCTGATCGGAGTATTCGCAAACATCTACGGGGTCATGGTCTGGCAGGGCGGGCATGCGTTTAATTCCTGCGCCAAAAATGCCCATGAGGCCAAAATGGGCGCAATCCTCGGCACCTGGCGCAATCTTGCAAAAGGCGTGATGGTAATCCTGCTGGCAGTTTGCGCGATAACTTTTTTGAAGCATCCCCATTTTGCGGCGGGGGCCGCACAGGTACAGGAGGTGCTGAGTAAAATTACCGATCCGCAAGTGCAAAATCAAATGCGCATGCCGATTGCGATAAATTTCATGCTGCCGATTGCAGTCAAGGGGATGTTGTGCTCAATCATGCTCTTCGGTCTGCTGGCGTGCGACAGTTCGTATTTACACTCCTGGGGCAGTATTTTCATTCAGGATATCGTAATGCCTTTAAGGAAAAAAACGCTTACCCCGAAGCAGCATATTAATCTGCTGCGCTGGGCAATTATCGGAGTAGCTGTTTTCGGATTCTTTTTCAGTCTGTTGTTCCGTCAAACTGAATATATCCTGATGTTCTTTGCCATTACCGGAGCTATTTTCGGCGGCGGGGCGGGGTCGGTTCTTGCAGGCGGCCTTTACTGGAAAAAAGGCACTGCCGCCGGAGCCTGGGCCGCGATGATTTCCGGTTCCGGGCTGGCTGTAACCGGGATCATCCTGCAGCAATCCTGGCAAACTTTGTATCCGTGGTTGTGCAAACTCCTGCCGAACGTCCACCTTATTGTCGATAGCCCCAATAAGTTTCCAATCAACGGGCAATATATGAATTTTGGCGCGATGGTTACCGCGCTGTCATTATACTTCATTGTCTCGCTGCTCACCTGCAAAGAAGATTTCAATATGGAAAGGATGCTTCACCGCGGCAAATACGCGGTTGCCGACGACAAAGTGAAAGTTGAATTTGCCAAGCGGTGGTCGTGGAGTTCCATAATCGGCATTGATGAACATTTTACGAAAGGCGATAAGGCAATTTCAGTCAGTGTTTTCAGTTGGACCATGTTCTGGTGGGTTGTGTTCATTGTCGTCACCTCATGGAATCTGTTCAGTCCATGGCCGGTAAGCTGGTGGGCTACCTACTGGCACTATTATGCCGTCATTATTCCGCTGACCATCGGGGTTGTAACAACCGTCTGGTTTCTGTGGGGAGGCATTACCGATCTGCATGAACTCTATGTTGACTTGAAAACTTATAAATCAGACGCCACGGACGACGGCACCGTCAAACGTGCCGAAGAACAGGTATTGCCGGATAATTACATTGATTCTGTGGAAACTGAAGAGGAAAAAAATGTTGATGCCCCCAAGCCGTATCCCGGCAAGCCTTCAGGAAAAGATGGAGTTTGATTGAATAAAATTGAAAAAACGAAAATAACCTTTAAGTTTAAATAGTAAATCGAAATCGTAAATCGTTAAAAAAGAGAGATTATGAAAAAAGCCAATACAGCTATCGTTCACGTTGTTCCGTCGTTTCATTATGATGTTGCGTATGTCAAGACGTTCAAGGAATATCTTCCTGAGTCTTTAGCCAACATCAAGTCCGCCTTGGACTTGCTGGAAAAACACGCCGACTATACCTATAACGTGGAGCAGGTAGTTCTGTTACAGGAGTACTGGAAGAAACATCCTGAAGACCGGGCGAAAATGAAGCAATATGCCGCGGCGGGGCGGTTTTATTGCGCGCCCGGGATGTATACGATGCCGGACAGCAACATCCCCAGCGGGGAAAATTTCATCCGCAATGCCCTCATCGGACGGAACTGGCTTAAGCAGCATCTCGGCATTACGCCGACCTGCTGCTGGATGGCGGATGTCTTCGGCCATAATCCCCAGAGTCCGCAACTGGCAAAAACCTGCGGTTTTGAATCTTACATGTTCGAGCGGGGCAAGGCGGGTTCCTGGAATACTACTTTCAACTGGAAAGGGATTGACGGGACGCTGCTTGCCGCGCATTGGGAAGTTGACACCTACTATGGCGTAATTCTGGGAATGGCCTGGGAAGGAAGTCGTCCGCGGGAGTGGATTGACCAGCGAATCATGGAACAGGTTCTTGGCCCCCAGCAGGCGGGCTCGCCCTGTAAAGATGTGCTGCTGACGCCGCAGGGCGGGGATTTTTTAAAACCCACGGAAAAGCATTGGCAGTTTGTTCAAGACTGGAACCGCCGGAACAAAGAATTCAGCCTTGAATTTTCAAGCCCGGAAGCTTATTTCCAAGAATTGAAAAAACGCGGCGCAGTTCTGCCGGTGGAAGAGAATGATCTCAATCCGTTGTGCGAAGGCTGTTTTTCGGCGCGGATAAAGATAAAACAATACAATCGCAGTTTAGAGGAAATGGCGGCTTCGCTGGAAGCGCTGGAAAGCCTGAACGGCGCTTCACATCGCGCCTCTGACGCAACTTGGAAAACGCTGGCTTTCAATGCGTTCCACGACATTATTTGCGGGTCGCTGGTCAGAAAGGCGGCGGAAGAGGCTTTGGCAAAATACCGCCATGCGGAAGACTTTGCTCAAACTAAAATCACTGCCTTTATGTCATCACTGGCAAACAAAAATTCCGTGAAAGAAACTGTTCTTTTCAACAGCCTGCCGTATCCAAGAAAAGAAATTGTGCAGTCAGGAAAAAAAGGTATGTTTCAAGAAGTGGAACTGCCGCCGCTGGGTTTCGCCGTGGTCAACTCGTCCGGCAAAAATACTTCTCGCGGAGTCAAACTTTCGTCTGACGGCAGAACTCTTGAAAATGAAAGAATTAAAGCGGTTTTCGGCCAGAATGGCACCGTTGTTTCGCTATATGACAAGGAATCCGGTCAGGATCTGGCGGTTGCCGGTGACGGCATGAACAATCCGATAAGCGCCTCTGACATCGGAGATCCGTGGACCATCAACGGTTCAATCAACTCCTCCTTGCTGAGGACGGCCCCGTTCCGCAATCCGAAACCGATATCCGGCGGAGAAGTAACCAGAGACGGCCGGATTGATGCAAAATGTGCCGATGCGGATTGTTATGACTGGCCGCAGCCGGAAATTATCGCTAATGATCCGCTTCAGGCAACGGTTCAATTCTCTTACCCCGCAATGAAAATAAAAACGCAGATCACGCTGCGCAAAGGGGAAAAGCTGCTCCGGATCAAAACGTTGTTTATGCCTGCCGGCAAGAAATACCGTGTGTTGGCGGCATTCCCGACTGCAATAAAAAACGGCAGAATCCGGCATTCGGTGCCGTGCGGACATATTGAACGTCCGGAAGGCGAATATGGCGTGCAGGGCTGGATCGATTACGCGGACAAGGAAAAAGGGCTGCTGCTGCTGAATAAAGGCCTGCCGGGCAATAGCGTTACCGACGGGGTGCTGCTGCTGTCGCTGTTCCGGGCGGTTTCCATGGAAAAAAATGACAAAATACCCTGGTATGAGGAAGGCATTGAACAGATATTTGAGTATGGAATAATGCCGTTCTCGCCAAAGGATAAAACTTATAATCCGGCCCGCGAAGCGGCATTGTTCAACCGCGAAGTTTGCGTATTGCCGGGAGCCGGTGTCTCCGCTGAACTTCTAAACCGCAAGCCGTTAGTGGAATTGGATGGCGACGGCGCGGAATTAAGCTGTCTCCGGCGCGAAAACGGCGGACTGCTGTTGCGTCTCTGGGAAAGCCGCGGCAAAGACAGCAGAGTCAAATGTATTTTTGCCGATACCATAAAATCATGCTTCAAAATGAACGCGGACGGAACTGATAAAACGCCGCGGAAGTTCAGCGGCAATATCATTGACCTGCGGTTGAAACCGTTTGAAATTATAACTTTATCGGTCAAATAGTATTATTGTAATCAAAATAATTTTATTTGTGAAAAATACTATGTACGATCGTTGCCCTTTCCTGCTGTATTGCAGTAAACCAAAACTTATATACTGAGGTTATCATGAGTAAACTAAATTGTCGCGAACGTTTTCTGAAAACCATGCGTTATGAATCGGTGGATCATCCGCCGCTGGTCTTGCCGGGCCCCTGGCCGGCGGCGCGCAAGCGCTGGGAGTCGGAAGGATTGCCCGAGGGAGTTGATCTTTACGATTTTTTTGAATTGTCGCAACTGAAATATTCGTGTTTGAAACTGGAAACTTTGTTCCTGCCGCCGTTTGAGGAAACCATTCTTGAGAAAACCGATGAATTTGTGATTAAAATCAACAACAAAGGAGTGACGGAAAAGAATTTTCTGGACGGCTCCTCCATGCCGGAATTCATCGAGTATCCGATCAAAGGACGGGAGTCGCTGGGGTGGCTGCGGGAAAAAATGAACCCGGACACGCCGGGGAGATTTGCCGCCGACTGGCTGGAACAGGCGAAGAAAGCCCAGGCTGACGGTACGGTGCTGCTGGTTAACGGCGGGATGTATTTCGCCTTCCTCAACGAACATATGGGCACCGAAACGCTGATGATGACATATTTCGACGATCCGGAATTCATTCATGAAGTCAATGACCTGCAATGCACGCTCTGCGAACGGGCGCTGACCGAAGCCATCGGAAAAATCCAGATCGATTTCGTCGGATATCACGAGGACATGGGCTATAAGAATGGTTCGATGATTTCGATGGACATGTTCCGCGAATTTATGACCCCGTATTACCGCCGGATTGAAAAAATCGCCAGGCCGTCCATCGACCTGCAAATGCTCGACAGCGACGGCAACATTTGGGAGCTGATTCCGCTGTGGCTGGAATACGGAATTAATATTCTGTGTCCGATGGAAGTGGCCGCCAGCATGGACGTCGTTGCACTGCGCCGCAAATTCGGAAAGGAACTGCGGATGACCGGCGGCTTCGACAAACGCATTCTTGCCGCCGGCAAAAAAGAAATCGAACGGGAACTCGAACGCATTCGCCCCGTAATTGAAGAAGGCGGCTATATCCCGACTATCGATCACGGTACGCCGCCGGACGTTTCTTTCGCCAATGTCTGCCACTATGTGCAGTGCCTGAAAAAAATGTTCGGCATATCATAAAGGAAAATGTTCCATGAAAATTTACATTCAGACCGATATTGAAGGCGTTGCCGGGTTCTGTTTCTTTGAACACTTTGACCCCAAAGTAGAAAATGTCCAGCATCGCCATCGGATGTACCGGCTGCTGACGGATGAGGTCAATGCCGCCGTCAAAGCCGCGTTTGATGCCGGAGCTGACGAAGTGCTGGTCAACGACAGCCACAGCAGCGGATATAACATTATTTTCGAAGACCTCGATCCGCGATGCAGGATCATTCACGGCAGAAATTGCAGCGGGCCGCACTGGCTTCCCCTGCTGGATGCCTCCTGCGACGCGCTGGTGCTGGTCGGCATGCATGCGATGGGCGAAACCCCCAATGCCATACTGCCGCATTCCAAGTGGAAAGTCAATGGTGGCGCAATCTATCTCAGCGAAGGTTCGATGGCGGCGGCAATCGCCGGCGACTACGGCGTGCCGACGGTATTTGTCAGCGGCGATGATAAGATTACCGCCGAAATTAAAAGTAAAATCCCGAAAATCGAGACTGCCGAAGTGAAGCAGGCGCTGTCCGTATATCAGGCCTGCTCCGTAATTCCCGCCCGAGCCTGTGAAATGATTTATGCCGGAGTCAAGAATGGGATTGCCCGCAGAGCAGAAATTAAACCATACCATATTCCGGGACCGGTCAAGCTCAATCTGCTTGACGGGCCGGGTCATATTGACCTGAAAGCAGTGCTTCCGGAAGACCTCGAAGCGGCGACGGTTGATCAGGCATTCATGGAATTCGAACGCCGCATGACCTGGACTTGTTTTGACACCGCAAAATTAAACGGATTTGTTTTCCCCTAATATAAATATTAAAGAAAAAACCATAGAGGAATATCCATGAACAAGACAGGCTCGACGATTGAGGGCAGGCAATTGCTTGTCGATGGCAAGCCTTTTTACATGAAGGGCGCGGAAATCCATTACTTCCGTCTTCCGCGCAAGTCCTGGGATAAGCACCTGAAACAGGCGAAACAGTCCGGAATTAACACCATTACGGCCTGCATGCCCTGGCATTTTCATGAACCCGAAGAAGGGCAGTTTGACCTTTCGGGCAAAAGCAAGGCGGAGCGGGATCTGGCCGGTTTCATCAAGCTTGTCAAGGAAAATGGTTTGAAATTAATCGCCCATCCCGGCCCGTTTATGAATTGCGAATTCCGCACCGGCGGAATTCCGGAATGGCTGTTTAAAAAATATCCTGAAACGCTGAGCCGCAAATCTGATGGGAATATCGCCACCGGCCGGCCCATTCCAGCCGAAGGCGAGCCTCTTTACCGGCAGTATGTAAAAAAATGGTATGATGCGGTCGTTCCTTTATTTGCAAAATACCAGGCGGATAAAGGCGGTCCGATTATCCTGTTCCAGCCGGACAACGAACTTTCGGCGGCATGGAGTTTCGGGCTGCTGAATTCCCTGTACGACCATAACGTCATTAATAATTTATGGCCCGGATGGCTCAGCGGCAAGTATAAAAATATTGAAGCATTCAACCGGATAACCGGCTCCGGGTTTTCAAGTTTCGGCGAAGTGACGCCGCCCGCGGGTTTTCCTAAATCGCAACCGGATAAACTCATATGTCTCGACTGGCTTGATTTTAAGCGCTGGTTCTTTGCCGACTGGGGCGCGACCATGGCGAAGTGGGCAAAAGAACTCGGAATGAATACTCCGGTTATCTTCAATGAGCCGATCGCCGGGTTCTACGGGCATGGTGACCATGCCGGTTTCGGGAATATCTTAAAAAGCCGGGGGATTAAGGGAGCAACCGTATGCCATTGTTATTCCGATCGTATTTATGATCTGGAGGGCATGGTAAATTCTCTTTTAGGCATTGAACTGACGAAGTCAAGTCCATGGGGCGGCCCCCCGATGGCGGTGGAGATAAACTGCAACTGGAACATCCCCAGATTAAGCAGATCCTCCATCAACTGGAGCCCCTTGCTGAGAAGCAATCTTACTCATGGCATGAAAGGCTATTCTGTTTTCACCTATTCGGAAGGGATTGCCGACATGGAGGACTCGATCAACGGGCCGGGATATTTTGAGAACACATGTCTTGATCTCAAAGCCCGTCCGTCCAATGCCAATTCCCATATGGAAAGCTTCAACCGGCTGCTGGACACATGGGGAGATGCAATTCAGGACATGGAATCCGTTCCGGACCTGACCCTGGCCTATTCCCCCGCCATGAGGAACGTCGATTTCCTGGGAGCACAACCGTGCCTTGATAAAGACATTAAAAAAGCAACCGGTCCGGGAGGAGAGTCTTTTTCCGCGGAGCCCGCGCTTAACCGCGGAGCCTTGTCGGCGGGACATGACTGGCTGGACGGCTATGAGAATGTTTCAAAGCAGACGGTGGCACCGGAGTCCGGCATATGGATGAAATTGAAGGAAACCTTCATTTTGCTCAGCAGGCTGAATTTGCAGTTTGACATGCTTGATTTGGCTAATCCAAGAAAGAAGCCGGGCAAGGGATGTCTGGTGGTCCCCTGCATGGGAACGCTGGAAGAGGAAAGCATTGATTATCTGCTGAAACATATTGAGAAAGGCGGAAGCTGCCTGTTCTTCCCGACGGTCCCGGTATTTACAACTTCAGGGAAACAGGATCGCAGGATCGCGGATAAAATTGGTATCCGCCTCGTTGAGCAAATTCGCCCCGCTGGAAGCGGAATCATTGATTACGGGGCGAAAGTAATTAATGTCGGGGATGATAAATTTATTACCGATGCCGGTTGGATCTCTGTGCATCAATATCCTGACGGCAGTGAAATACTTGGAACTGTTGGCGGCAAACCGGTAATTGGCAAGACCGGAAATGTCATTGTCTCCGGCGTTGACGCCAGATTTACCACCGGCAGCACACTGGAATTCTGGGAATCTGTCCTTGCCGGAAAAATGAAGGTTGCTCCGTCAATCAAATTGAGCGGCAACTACTATTACGCATCGTTGCTGGGAATAGAGAAAAAGGGATTGATTACCGTGGTGAATGTTACCGGCGATACTTCTGAAGGAGAACTGGTACTTCCCGGCGGGGATATTTCCATGACGCTGGAATTGGGTGCGACCGAAGCGCGGTGCCTGCCAATTAATCTGGAGTTGGACGGAGTTAAACTGAGCTATTCAACCAGTGAAATAATCCGATCCGCCGACCGCAAAACCTATGAATTGCATGGTTCGCCCGGAACACGGGGATGTCTTGCTTTTCCTGTGCCAATGACGGTTAAAATGAATGGAAAAACATGTAAGGCAAAACGGCAGGGCAATTTGTTTGTCGTAAATTATATTCACCAAATAAAACCAATCGCAATATCGTTTGCGGGAGATTGAGCAATGAACTATTCGAGAATTCCCGACTGGGAACATCTGCGTAAGAGATATGTGGCTTTCTGGGACAATCAAGTGGAAGGAAATGCCATTATCGCCCATATTCAGAACCCCAATCCGGCAGCCGGTAAAACCCCGCCTGAATCATGGATGGCGGAAGCATCTGAGTCGAAATATCTTAACCCGGAAAAATTATACCGGATGAAGCAATGGCGGCGCACGTTCTGGAACTGGCATACCGATTTGTTCAAATATGAAATTCCTACCTACGGACCGAATGTTTTTGCCGGGTTCTGCGGCGGCAAAGTGGAATTCGGCGCTGATACCGTATGGCATGAACCGGTGATAAGTTCGGTTGACGAATTTCCAAAGATTCATTTCGACCAGGAGAATATTTATTGGAAAGCGCTGCTGGAAAGCATTGATTATGCGATCAAAAATCTTTCCGGTAAAGTCCATATCGGACTGCCTGATTTCGGCGGCCCGGCTGATTGGATTTCAACTTTCATGGGCACGGAAAACTTCCTTATCGCATGCGTTGAGGAACCGGATAAAATGCGCGATTTCGCATTGCGCCTGGCGGATGAATGCAATGAAGCGTTCGATATTGCGTATGATATTATCAGCCGCGCCAATGGCGGTTCGGTCAACTGGATGCCGGTATGGCATCCGGGGAAAATGGGAACGGTCCAGGATGATATGGCAATTAATTTTTCTCAGGAGATGTTCGCCGACCTGTTTATGCCGGCCATCAGGAAAATGGCCGGTCATAATGAGAAAACGGTGATGCACTGGCATGACGGCTGCGCCCGGCATCTCGACAAGATTCTGCTTGAAAATGAAATTGACTTGATCCAATTCGGCCACGACCCCAATACCGGCTCTTTCCGGAATTTCATCGAGCATATGCGGAAGATTCAGAAAGCCGGTAAAAAGCTGTTCATCAGTTGTGTCGAAGCCGGCGATGTCGAATTTTTTATAGATAATCTGGATCCGCGGGGGCTGATGATGATTATCAATACTGAAAATGACGATGCTTCCGCGAAAATGGAGGAAAGTGTCCGGATTTGGACGGAACGGCGACTGAATAGAATAAAACATTAATATTATTTGAGGCAATAAAGCATCATGGAAATGTCAAAAGATTTTGTTTGGGGCGTCGCGACTGCCGCCTATCAGGTGGAGGGCGCGTGGCTCGAAGGCGGCAAGGGGTTCAGCATTTGGGACGGATATGCCCATATTCCGGGCAAGATATTAAATGGGGACAATGCGGATGTCGCATGTGACCAATATCACCGGTATGAGGAAGACGTCGCGCTGATGAAGGAGCTGGGGGTTACCGCGTATCGCTTTTCCTTTGCGTGGTCGCGCATTATCCCTGACGGTTCAGGAGAGGTCAACCAGGCGGGGATAGACTATTATAACCGTCTGATTAACTGTCTGCTGGAAAATGGCATCGTACCCTGGGTGACGCTTTTCCATTGGGATTTGCCGCTGGCTTTGCAGATGACCTATGACGGATGGCTTAATCGCAAAACTGCTGAATTTTTTGCCCGCTATGCCAGAATTTGTTTCGATGCTTTCGGCGACCGGGTAAAGAACTGGATAACCCTTAACGAGCCCTGGTGCAGTTCTGTGCTTGGTCACGGACTGAGTGTTTTTGCGCCGGGCCGGCAGTCTCCGGACGAACCGTATGTCGCCGCCCATAACTTGTTGATCGGACACGGTCTGGCGGTGAAAGAATTCCGGGACGGCGGATTCGGCGGCGTCATCGGCATCAGCAACAACTGCGACTGGCGTGAACCGTTGAATGATTCTGAAGTAAACCGGTCTGCCGCTCAAAGAGCCCTGGAGTTTTTTTACGGCTGGTTCACGGATCCGCTGGTCTTCGGAGATTATCCCGCAATAATGCGCGAACGGCTCGGCAGCCGCCTGCCTGAGTTTACCGATGAAGACCGTAAGCTGGTAAAAGGCAGTACGGACTTTCTCGGACTGAACCATTATTCGACGGCGTTTGCCTCCGCCGAACCCGTGCCGGGCGGCCTGGACAGCGTCTGCGGCAATGGCGGCATGAGCAACGACCAGGAGGTTTACCTGAGCCATCACCCGGACTGGGAGAAAACCGATTTGCAATGGAGCGTTGTCCCCTGGGGGTTCCGCAAGATGCTGAACTGGATAGCCGACCGTTATCCCGGATTTCCGATTTATGTGACTGAAAACGGCTGCGCGGTTGCCGAACCGGATGCCGACACCGCAAGAAATGATGAGTTCCGCTGCCGCTTTATGGGCGATTATATTGATGCCATGAAAGAGGCGATACTGGTGGACGGCAACGATGTGCGGGGCTATTTTGTCTGGTCTTTAATGGACAATTTCGAATGGGCCTTTGGTTATTCAAAGCGTTTGGGATTAATTAGATGCGATTTCAATACGCTTGAACGCATTCCTAAAAAGTCTTATTATTATTATCGCGATCTTATCAAAAATTCAATGGCCGAAATTTAATCATATAAACGTTCGGCCCTGCCGGTCGCTGACCGGCATGGCCGAAATTTTAATGCGAAAACTTTTAAAATTGATTAAGGATTGTAGCTGAACTGGAAAACCGCTACCGCTTTAATCATGGATTTGATCTTCTCAATCAGTTCTTTGGGAACTTCCACATTGGTTTTGATGACCGCCAGCGAACGTCCGGCCTTCAAATCCTGCGGGGCGCGGATATCAATGATGTTGATATGCTTTTCCCCGAGAATGCTGGCAATTTTACCGATCACACCCGGTTCGTCGCTGTATTCGGCAAACAGATTATGCCCGGTCGGCTCCAGATAAAGCTTGTCAAAGTTGTTGAGCCTGGAGACCATCAGGTTGCTCTCCGTGATGGTGCCGCGGACGCTGGCCTTGCTGATTTTGTCGCCGCCGGCGAACAAGTCAATCGTCATGGCTTCGCCGTAATGTTTGCCTTCATCGGTGGCACGGTTGACCAGTTCGATGCCGCGGTTTTTCAGGAAACTTTCGGCGTCGGTTAAATCCATCGACGGATCAAATTCCCCGGAAATCCCGGCGGCAATCGGGCCGGTCATCCATTTGGCATACGGTTGCAAATCGCCGTAGAAACTGGTTTCAACCTTTGACGGATGAACCTCTTTGCCGAAGTAGCAGCGGACAATGCTGGTGAGCACATACGCCAGACGCTGATAACTGGCGTCCAGGCCGTCCGGAATGCCTTTGTTCACCACGCAATTGGTGATGCCATGTTCAAAATACTCGATCACCTGTTCGGCGGCGCGTTTCGACGCCTCCATGTTGGCTTCTTTGGTATTTGCGCCAAGGTGCGGCAGCATCAGGTCGGCAATATCGGCAACCGGTTTTTCGCCCGGTTCGTCTTTCGGATAAACGTCGGTGCAGAACAGGATTTTCTTTTCTTTTTTGATTTCGCGGAGGTCGCCTTCGTTAATGATGCCGGACCTGGCGCAGTTGACCAGCACCGCGCCGTCTTTCATCAGTGACAACAGATTACGGTTGACCATGCCCTTGGTTTCATTGTTTTCGGGAATGTGCAGCGAGATAAAATCGGATTCGGCGAAAATCTTTTCAACCGAACAGAGCTCAACCCCGAGCTTTTCCGCCATTCCCGGAGCGATCATCGGATCGAAGCCGAGAACCTTCATTTCGAAACCTTCCAGGCGCTTAATCAGCAGGCGGCCGATATTGCCCAGCCCGAGGATGCCGATGGTTTTATTGGTCATTTCGCGGCCCAGCATTTTGCCTTTTTCCCATTGCCCGGCGCGGGTGGTGATATCGCCCGGGACCACGAACCTGCATACCGCCAGAATCATGGCAACCACTTCTTCGGCGACCGCATTGGAGTTGGCGCCGGGGGTATTCATGACGTCAACATTTTTTCTTCTGGCGTATTTGGTGTCAATGGTATTGTAACCGGCGCCGGCGCGCACAATCAGGCGCAGTTGCGGCAGGGCGTCAATGATTTCCGGGGTGACTTTTTCGCTGCGCACAATCAGCACTTCCGCGTCGGAATTGGCCTTGACCAGTTCTTCCATCGGAGTTGTCGCATCCAGCACGACCGTATAGCCTTTATCAACTAAAATGTTGGCGGCAAACTTATCCAGCTTGGTGGGAATCAATACTTTCTTCATAATTATCGTTCTCCGTTCTGTAAAAAACGTTTATAGCCGCTAAGGCCGGCCGTTATATTAAAATTTATATCCGGTAAAAATAATTCCTAAAACCTTCATTGCAATCCGTAATTTAAGCAATAAATAAAAAAATATGAATATCGAGGCAGACGTCCCGCAGGCGTGGCAATAAATTACAGTTTTTTTGATTAAAAAGTAAAAAGCCTTTGTGTCTTTGTGTCTTTGTGGTTAAATTAAACCAACTGGAGCAATCACAATAGCAGGGGGATTTATGAAAATCATACTTATGCGGCATGGAGAAAACGCCGGCGATCCTTTTGCCTGTCCGCCGCCGCCGGTAAAGGGTTTTCTCTCTGAAACCGGCGTAGAGCAAGCGGAAAAATTGCGCGAAACGCTGGCTAATACCGAAATCGGCGCGGCATTTTCATCGCCTTACGGCAGGGCTTTACAGACTGCGGAAATCGTGATGGCGGGAAGAAATGTGGAAATAGCGATATTTGATTTTCTGAAAGAATGGGACTTCAACCCCTTGCTGAAAGAATTGCCCACGGCGGAATCCGATGCGATTATTAATAGCTATCAGAAAACGGATATTGAAGAAACATGGAAAACTGAACTGGGCGAAGGCACTTTTGATTTGTATGCCAGAATCTGTCCGCCTTTTCTGGCGGAACTGAAAAAGCTCGGGGTTCATGCCTGCGGCGGCGGGTTCCGCATCGAACCGCAGGCGGAGGATCTGAACCTGGCTGTTTTTGCGCATGGCGGTTCGCTGGCTATTCTGCTGTCCTTCATTCTGGAGACCAGGCCGTTTCCGTTAAGCCGGTTCGCGTTTCAACTGGCCGGCCCGGCGATTATCGATTTTGTAAAGCACAAAGAAACCTCTTATCCGCAACTGGTTATCGCGAGTACCGATTTTTTCAGGCCGTAATTATGAAAAAAACGTTTTCTTTGAAAATTGTCGCGCTTGACGGAATTTCTAAAACTATGATTCCGGCATGGGGCGTTTTAGCTGAATCCGGCAAAGTTGAGCAGCGAAAAGCCTTCCCTGGGGAAATTGAATTTTCGCTGCCGGAGGGAAAATACTCCATCACCGTCCATTCCGGTCTGGCGTATCAATATTCAAAGACGGAACTGAAACTTGACCGGGACACAACAGTTAAAATCTCGCTGCAACCGTGGTTTGATTTTAAGGGACTGGGCATTTTCACCGGGGACGCGCATAATCACATCAATTATCCGACGGCCCCGGCAGAACTGGTCACCTCCATGCAGGCGTCGGGAATCGACATGATTTCATTGTGTCAGGGATGGCTGACGCCGCCGGGGGCCTGGCTGGCCGGCGACGGTGAAAAGCTGCATCAATATTTGAGCAGTCTTTCTACCGCCGATGCCCATATTTACATGGGGGCCGAGTTTCCGAAAACCCGGTTCGGGCATGTCTGCTGGTGGCAGTTTCCGGTAATCTCCGATCCGCAAGGCTGTTACGACAGTTACCATGATACTGAATATTTCGCCGAGGCGGGCATTTCCGGTAAGAAAATCGCCAATCCGGCATTGGAACTGCCTTATCACGGAGAATCGCCGCTGAACAAAATAATCAGATGGAAGAAGCAAGGCGGAGTGTCAACAGCGCCGCATCCGACCAGTTGGTGGATGGATAATGAACGGGCGTCGCTGATCTGCACCAATATTGCGGCGGATTTTTGTTTTGTTCTGCTTGCCGGGAAAATTTATGATTCGCTGACGGTAATGGGGTACGACGCCGAACATATCTTTTACCAGAATTTCTGGTTTCATCTTTTAAATGAGGGTTACCGCATTCCGGGCGTCGCGGAAACTGACGGCGATTTGAACGGCAGACATCAGGTTGGGGATTTCAGAACGTATGTTTATTGCGGAACTGAAAGCTTTAAATTGAAGCCCTTCCTTAAAAATCTGGCCGCCGGCCAATCCTTCATGACCAGCGGCCCGATTCTTATCACCCTGCTGGACGGCCAATACCGTCCCGGCACGGTCGTGAAAAATGACGGGCAGCCCCATAAACTTGCCGTTTCCGTTTTAAGCCATCCGGCGCCTGAAGAATATATTTCCTGGCTGGTTCTTTATAAAAACGGACGGCCAACGGAAATTATTGATATTGAGGATAAAAAACTCAGGAGTTATAATCATGAATTTATAATAAAGCCCGACCCCGGCTGCCGGACCTGGTTTCTGGTCAAAGTTTTCGGGCGGAAACGGCCGCGCAAAAAATCCTTTGCCGATGTCATGGCCTATGCGGAGTTATGCGAAAAAGAAAAAAATACTGAATATATTGCGATAAAACAGGCGGCGTTTACCAATCCCTATTACTTCGAACCGGAATTGTTTCGTCCGCCGAAACTCCTGAAGCCGGATTTTTCGGGGAAGATCACGGATGCGGCAACACACCGGCCGCTGGCGGGCGTAAAGATCGAAATTTTCAACGAAGGCAATGTTATTAAAAGCGGCATTACCGGCGGCGACGGCAATTTCAGTTTCTCCGGAATTCCGCTTTCCGCCGAACTGCAAATTTCATGTGACGGCTATGACCGCCAGTTTAGAAGCATATATCTGGATTATCCGCCGCTGCGGAATTATTTTGAATCTGTTTACAGCGGAAAATGGGCATTATCCAACAAGTTGCTCCAGCCGGGACAGGTGCCGTGGTCGGTATTCAGGTTTGATGAATTAAGACAGATGCTGTCGTCAATCCATTGGGATTTCGAACTGAAAAAAACGGTATAAAGAGCCAATTGCAAAACTCGAGTTTTGCAGGAATTCAGAATTCAGGATTCAGAATTCAGAATGAAATTCTAATTCAAATCCGGATCTATTCTGACTACTGACTACTGAATTCTGACTACTTTTTGAATTTAACGCTTTTTCACTTTAAAATCCATAATCAGCGGGAGGTGGTCGGAAAAGTCCACCTGCGGAACGGCAAAGTATTCCGGCACGATCTCCTTGGAATGCAGCAGATAATCGAGCTGTTTCTTCGGTTTCCAGGCGGGATAGGTCGGCAGTTCCGCGCGGTTCGGATTAATCAGTCCGGTATCCCGCATAAAATCCTGCAATTCCTCCGAACCGGACATGGTATTGAAATCGCCGGCCACGATTACCGGGGTGTGGGCCGGAATCAAGTCCGCCAGCAGCGACAGTTGCCTGACCCTGACCGCTTTGCGCAGCGAAAGGTGAACCACAAATATTTTTACGTTATTGACATCCACCTCAATCACCAGTTTTTTCATTCCCCGGCTCAAAAAATGCAGTTTGGATTCCGCCCGCAACTCGCGGGTCAGTAACGCATTGCACTGTTTGTTAAGGATCGGGATATTCCTGGAAATGGAATTTTCCCCGTATTTGACCGAACCGAAATGGTAATGTTTCAGCCGTGCCGCCAGTTCCGCGATCTGGTCGTGATAGCCGGTCCGGTAGGAGCCGGAATCGGCTTCCACCAGTCCGACGATATTGGCATTGCTGCTTTCTATAAAGTCCGAGATCTTTTCAAAATGTTCGCTGTTTGTCTTCAAATAGCGGTGCGCGGTAAACAGCCGCCGATGAATGCTGCCGGGGCTGCCGGTCCCGTAGGCGATATTATATACCAGTATGCGCAGTTTCATAATTTTCAGCTTATTTTTTCTTAAATGCAGCCGTCAGCGGCTGAAAATAAGGTTTTTGTTAAAAAAGACTTCGTCAATGCAATTTCCGCTTGCCGGGGCGGGTTGAATCTTTTCCGGACTCAGGATTCGCGTTAAAATCCCTGAAACGGATTTGACTTAATTTTCATTCTATCTAATATTAACCCATGAATCAAAAAAATCATGCAAAAAACAAAAGGATTTCAAAATATGTCTGCTAAAATAATTGACGGCAAGGCGATTGCCGCACAGGTAAATGAGGAAACCGCCGCGGAAGTGGCGGCGTTAATCGCGCAACGGAACCTTCAACCCGGACTGGCGGTAGTGCTGATCGGGGAAAATCCCGCATCCCAGGTCTATGTCGGCATGAAAGTTAAAAAATGCGCCGAACTGGGCATCTATTCCGAAAAAATCGTGCTGCCCAAAGACGCGACTATGGCGGAAGTCCTGACATTGATCGAGCGGCTCAATCATGATCCGAAAATTCACGGCATTCTGGTTCAATCCCCGCCGCCGCCGCAGATCGACGAGGAAAAAATCATCGAAGCCATTTCTCCGGCGAAGGATGTTGACTGCTTCCACGCGATGAACGTCGGTAAAATGCTGACCGGCAGACGCGACGGCTTTTTTCCGTGCACCCCTTACGGCGTGATGGTTATGCTGGAGCGCAGCGGGGTTGATCCCGCCGGCAAACATGCCGTGATTCTGGGCCGCTCCAACATCGTCGGCAAACCGATGATGGCGCTGCTGGTGCAGAAAGGGAAGGGCGCTGACGCCACGGTGACGGTCGTTCATTCCCGCACTAAAAACATTGCGGAATATACTCGCCAGGCGGATATCCTGATTGCCGCGATCGGCAAACCGGAATTCGTTACCGCCGATATGGTCAAGCCCGGCGCCGTGGTAATTGACGTCGGCATCAACCGGGTTGAAGACCCGGCATCCGCTAAAGGCTACAAGCTGGTCGGTGACGTCAAATGCGCTGAAGTGGCAGAAAAAGCCGCCATGATTTCACCCGTTCCCGGCGGCGTCGGCCCCATGACTATCGCCATGCTGATGCAGAACACCGTGAAGGCCTGCAAGATGATTAGCGCGGCAAAATAAAAATTGGGTCTTCACTGGAATTTATGGGTAAAAAAACGAATATCCAATATCCAACAAGGAATATCCAACAGATGAAAGAAAGGCAGAATACAAAAAAGCTGAATATATTATCGCACGAAGGCACAGAGACACGAAGAGAATAACAATGGCAAGTTTTATTTTTCTTTGTGTCTTTGCGTCTTTGTGCGAGAATGTGTTCAGGTTTGCGTTTTTTTACCTTGAATGTTGGATATTCCTGGTTGGATATTGGATATTTCCCGCTTCGCGCCTTTGTGTCTCCGTGCGAGTATATGTTTCGTTCCGACGGGATTGGCTGGCATATGCCTTGTATTACTGCCATAAATATCATTGCTATTATTTGTATTATTGCCAGAAATATTAACATAATACCTTGATTTATTGACAATTAATTAATAAAATGCCTTGATTTTGGAACTGATTTATATGTTTCGTTCCTATGGAACTTGTTCATTTTGGGGCATCAAAACGACGGATTGAAATCCGTTGCTATAATACGTGGTGTTCCTCCGGAACCCATGCTAATGATAAATGAAAATATCCGCAGTTGCGTTTTCCTCTTGGACATTGGATATTTCCCGCATCCGCGGGATCCCGCCTTGCGGAACGGGATATTGGATATTTTACCGCTTCGTGCCTTTGTGTCTTCGTGCGAGAATATGTTCAACACTGGGAGCCTGACAAAAGGACAAATCTGCGGGAAAAAAGTTATTGCCGCCCGGCGATTATTTTTTTAATGCCGGGTTTTACTTCCGTCAAGATAAAATCAAGCGCGGCGAATACCGTCAGGATGACTAAGGCGGCCAGCAGCAGCCAGGGGCTGTTCAGGTAGTACAGCAGCATGAAAATTCCGGCATACAGCATAAATTTCCGGTCATGGATGAGATGCAGAAGGATTCCGGCGCACAGGCCAAGCGCGATTATTCCGCAAAAATAATTTCCCGGAACCTGCGACGGCAGAATGAGCCATTTGAAATAGAGCGGCTGATAGAAAAAGATGCTGGCGGCAAAAATGGCGGCTAAAAATGAGATTTGAATGCGATTCAATTCTTTCCACGGCGCGGCGCAGACGAATGCCGCCAGAAACGGCAGATAAATACTTAAAATGTAACGAATCGGGTCGGTGACGGTCGTGATATGGCCGCAAAAGTAAATGGCGGTCGGCGCCGCCATCAGGATAAGAAAATTCCGGCAGTATTTATCTTTGCAGAAAATCATTCCCCAGACGCCCAGGACAAAAAACAGAAAATTACAGCCGATCAGATATCTTGTATGCAGCGGAAGCAGGGCCGGCACGAAACCCTTTTCCGTGCCGTTCCCCACCAGCACATACGGAAATGTCAGAAAAGACCCGACATGCAGTTTGTTGAAAACAAACTGAATCCCGAATGCCAGCAGGAAGCAGATTAAGCTGCCGGCAATGTAACGCAATATCTGCGGCCGGGTTTTCCAGCATGAATTCAACCGGTACCAGAAAATAAAGGCCAGCAACGGAGCAAAAAAGATGTTATTCAAACGAATCAGGCAGGCAATCCCGAATAGCGCCGAAACCACCGCGACAAGCTGCCGGCGCGGCGGCATGGACAATGCCAGAAAAATAGTTAGAAAAACAAAAAAAGTTGAAGATGCGTCTATCAGGTCATTGTAATTGAACGCCTGGTGCAGCGAGTAAAGCCGCCAGCAGAAATGGAACTGCGGGAAACCGATGACCGAACCGAATATCTCTTTGTCAAAATCCTGAACGTTGAAGTAAAAGAACGGGATAATTATCCAGAGCAGCACTGCAAAAAAGGCTTTGAATTCCGACCCGCAGATTTTGCGGATAATCAGGAACCCCAGAACGAAGCACAGCGGCATCAGCACAAAACCGTTAAAGGCGGAAAGCTGCGGCGCGACATCCAGAAATGATTTAGCCGCCGGATACAGCCAAATGAACGGGATATAAACCAAACAGGTGCCGACGGACCGGTCCCATGGATTGTTGAAGTTGAGATTTACGATGTCGCGGGCCATGTTGAAGTAACTATTGCCGTCCGGCGACAGCGTAACCAGGCTGCTGTCGCAGGCCAGCATAATCAAAAGTTGCAGATATCTGGTCAGGATCAGCAGCGCGAGCAACCCGGCGGTTTGTTCAACGGCTGAAATTTTTTTCAGACCGAGCCCCGGCATTTGTTGCGGAAAAAACTTATCACCGATGAAATAGAGGGCGATGACCAGCATAATCAAGCCGCAGATTATCGCTGCGGCGATGTAATTAAAATTATCCGGCGGAACCCGGTCAATGGTTTTTTTGCCGTTTTGATTAACCAGCCGGAGTTCCGCGCATATCCAGCCGGCCTGGCCGTTGGCGAGTTTTACTTTATTGAAATCGAAATATCGCCCGAAAGGATGCTGGCGGAACATGTAGCGTTGAACCGCAAGAATCTCATATTCGGCATTGCCTTCCGTAAATGAGATGACTTTGCCGCCGATTTCAGGGGAGGCAAGAATCGGAATCCCCGGATCCGGATATAGAGTAGCTCCGACGGACGCGCAAGTAAAAATCAGAAAAGAGATTATTCCCGCCAAAAACTTGTTCATGAATCATTTTACCAAAATTTAAAGGTTAATGCCGGATATAACATTAATGTTGAAAATTAATTTTTAAATCACGGAAATGGAAAAATAGATGATTTCATAAATGCAGGGATTATATTATGCTATAATTTAAACGCAGGGAATTCAGATGAAAGAACAAAAGTTCAGATTTGTAATAATCGGGACCGGCAATATTTCCGCCACTTATTATAAAGCGGCAGGCAATGTCGAAGGCGCGGAAATTATCGCCGCCGTTTCGCGCGGCGGCCGGATGCCGTCATGGGCGCCGCCGGATTTTGAAGTCGCGCCGGATTTGGAAAGCGTCAAAGCTGATTACGACGCGGTGATTGTCGCCGCACCCAATGCGACGCACCATGTCTGGGCCATCGCCGCCGCCAAACTCGGCAAACACGTCCTGACCGAAAAGCCGCTGGATATCACCATCCCGGCGATGGACCAAATGATCGAAACATGCAAAAAATGCGGAGTGAAACTGGCGGTCGCCTATCAGCGCCGGCTCAGTCCGGACAACATGATCGTCAAGGAACTGCTGGAACAGGGCGCGTTCGGCAGGGTTTTTGCCGCCGATCTCAGCGTCAAATGCTACCGCGACCAGGCCTACTATGACAGCGCGCCGTATCGCGGCAATAAGGAACTGGACGGCGGCGGCCCGTTTATTCAACAGGCTTCGCACAATATCGACCTCTATGCCTGGTTTTTCGGAAAACCGGTGAAGACCGTCAGCATGCTGTCCACTTTCATGCACCGGATGGAAGGCGAAGATCACGGCGTGGCAATTTTGAAACATGCCGACGGCATGATCGGTTCCATAATCGCCTCCACAGCGGCATATCCGGGGTTCCCTCCGGAAATGGCCATCCATACCGAGAAAGGGTCGCTGGCGCTGAAAAACGACATTCTCTCCACCTGGGAAATCAGAGGCATGAATAATCCCGGCATTTCCGCCGGCAAGGAAATCCACAGCGGGGCGTCCGGCCCGATAGTCAGCAATACCGGCGGTCACGAAGCAATCATCGCCGATTTTATCGAAGCGGTGAGACTGGATAACAAACCCGCGGTTTCCGGCGAAGACGCCAGGCTTACCACTGAAATAATCCTGGACATCTATAACAACAATTTATATTGACCAGAGTACCGCAAGCATCCTGCTTGCGATTTTCTCCAAGCTGGAAGTTTACCCGCCGTAGGCGGCGCCACAGGCGACCAGGGCTTGGGATACTTTGGGCTGCTGCAGAGTACCGCAAGCATCCTGCTTGCGATTTTCTCCAAGCTGGAAGTTTACCCGCCGTAGGCGGCGCCACAGGCGACCAGGGCTTGGGATACTTT
>Ga0364919_10083_pt1 | contig 49401 bp, 34 predicted proteins | sample SorcelJu500001C7_2_FD_206953 | JGI IMG/M metagenome (GOLD analysis project Ga0364919, IMG submission 206953) | Enriched cells from Trout Bog Lake Hypolimnion, Wisconsin, USA - BchlTB.June20.5000.01.C7 | ecosystem: Environmental > Aquatic > Freshwater > Lake > Hypolimnion/Profundal zone | place... | reverse complement strand
ACGTTGCTTACCCCAGAACGCATTGCAGCCCATTTCGCACTTGTAGCCGACGGCCCGGTAGTCAGATATGAAGCGCCTGGTCTTTCCGCGTTTAATTTTGTGCTGCAGAACGCACTGGGCGGGGGAGGCATGGCGTCGGCGCGAATAGATCCGCAGGGTAAAGCTTATGGACAGCGCGCCCTTGAGATGCGGGTGAAGGTGCCACAGTCGTGGATCGAGGATCTTCAGTATTCTCATCGCGATCCGATTGTTTTAACGGTATAGATCTGAGCGCACTGTTGATGTTGACCTAGCGCAGGCGCTGGCAGACGCCTGTGCTAGGCCAGCTAGCCGAAAGAAGTTGAAAGAGAACGCAAATATTTGGAGGTAAGCTCAATGTACGAACCGCCCGCAATGGCCCCCCAAGCGGTCAATCCGCTTTTAGACATTTTTGACGCGAAGTCGGTTGCGGTTGTGGGTGCGTCGGCGGATCCGGGCAAGGCTGGATATCAGGTTCTGAAGACGTTGCTGACGATGGGTTACGAGGGGCAGGTTTTCGCGGTGAATCCCAGGGAGCGCGAGATTCTGGGTGTTGCCTGTTGTGCTTCGATCCTGGATATTCAGACTCGATTGGACCTGCTCGTAATCAGTCTGCCGGCGATTCACGCTGTTGGCGCGATGAAACAAGCCGCACAGCGGGGAGATATTCAAGGTGCGATAGTGCTCTCGGCGGGTTTTTCCGAGACCGCAGTTCCCGAATGGGTGGAAGCGGAACGGGAGCTGGTGCGGGTAGCCAAGTCTGCCGGAATCCGCGTCTTTGGCCCAAACTGTTTAGGGATTATCAATTGCAATTCCCGGCTCTCGACCAGCTTTGCTCCCGGGCTTACTTTTGCGCAAGGGAGGATTGGCTACATATCGCAGAGCGGCGCCACCGGGGGCGCCATACTGATGATGGCCGCTGACCAGCCCAAGCCGCTCGGCTATTCGAAGTTTGCGCATATCGGCAACATGTGCGATGTCTCGAACCTCGAGCTGATTGAAGCTTACGGTTCGGACCCTTCCATCGATGTGATTGTTCTCTACATGGAGGGTGTGCGGGACGGCCGAAAGCTGTTGGAAATTGCCTCTCGTGTCACAAGGACGAAACCGATTGTGTTATTCAAAGTGGGGCGGACGGACTTGGGTGCGGCAGCCACGCTCTCGCACACCGGGACCCTGGCTGGCTCAGATGCTGTATACGACGGAGCGTTCAAGCAGAGTGGAATTGTTCGCGTGAGCTCCTTAGAAGAGCTGGTGGACAGCGCCAAGCTGATTTCCATGTTTCCTAAGGCCGCAGGCAACCGGGTGTGCGTTCTCACGGAAGCGGGTGGACTTGGCATTACCTGCGTTGACCAGATCTCCCGCGATGGAATCTTGCAGCTTGCAAGCCTCGGCCGCGTTACCCAGGAACGGCTGACCAGCATCCTGCCGGCGATGGCCGTAGTGGCCAAGCCCAACGGCTATGTGGACATGACGGCAGCGGCGCTTACCCGCGAACATTGCGAATCGCTGCGCGCCATCCTGGAAGACCCAGGTGTGGACTCGGTTGTTCTGATGACCCTGCCACCGACTTTTCTACCAGCGTTGGAGGTGGCAAAGGGGCTTGCCGCAGTGGTTAAGGAGTTCAAGAAGCCGGTGCTGGTGTGCCTGATGAAGGGCGAGCCGATGGCTGAGGCCCGAAGGTATTTGGAAGAGAATGGAGTTCCCACCTTCGATACTCCGGACCGCGCTGCCACAGCACTTGCAGCGCTGACACGAGCAAGCCTAGTCAAGAGCGCTGCGATCAGTACGGTTACAAGTTCCGTCAGCGATCCAGTGATTCAAAAGGCGCTGGCTGCGAGACGCAATCTTCTCGAGCCAGAGGCAATGCAATTATTACAGGACAACGGTTTCAGTATTTCTGCTTTCCATTTTGCCAGAACGAAAGAAGATGCCATTCGCGCCGCCGCTGTAATCGGCGGCCCGGTAGTGATGAAGGTTGTGTCGGCTCAAGTCATTCACAAAAGCGATGTCGGCGGTGTCAAGGTGAATGTTGTTGGCGCGCAAGCCATAGGGAAGGCTTACGACGAGATCGTTGCGAATGTGGGGAAGGCCGCGCCCGAGGCCTCCATCGATGGAGTGCTGGTTGTTCCCTGCGCTGCTGCGGGAACGGAACTGATCATAGGGATGGTGAGAGACCCTCAGTTTGGTCCTGTCATCATGTTCGGGCTTGGCGGCATCTTCGTCGAAGTCTTTAAGGACATAAGCTTCCGTGTGGCTCCCTTTGACCGGGAAGTCGCTCTGGACATGATCAACGAGACGAGGGCTGCTCGGATTCTGGAGGGAGTGCGGGGCCAGGCGGCGGCTGACGTGGGAGCGGTCGCGCAGCTCCTGGTCAAGGTTTCAGAGCTGGCTGCCCGCTACGAGGAGATCAGTGAGATTGATCTGAATCCAGTGCGAGTCTATGCCCAGGGAGCAGCCATCCTGGACTGCCGAATCATACTAAAGCAGGCGGCTTCTGCGAGTGCGGCGGCGGCCGGCCAATCGCAATAAGCTGCGAATTATAGGGAAGTAGATCAGCCCTAGCGGCGAAGACTCTGTGCATTCCACTGCATAGGGTCTTTGCTTTCTTCGGGTGCTTAGAATAACGCCGCCGCGTTCACCTTCGCCATGCCATTGGACATGGTGATGTCCAGCTATGCCTGGCGACCGCGCGTAATGTTTTTTGATTGTGGAAACAAGAAAGGATCCGGCGAGGCCGGATCCTTCTTGTTTCATGCTTGGGCTACGGTGCTGCACGTTCCAGGTAGCCTGAACATTTCCGGTACGTCCGCTCTCGCGGCGGCCGGCTTATGCCTTCCAGAGGTTGATGTCGCCTACGTTTATGTCTTTCTCGGTGACATCCACCGGACCTAGTTTTTGAGCCATGTACCCTTTCTTCTCGAGGAGAAGCGTGTACTGGCCGTCTTTCAGGTTGTTGAGCCAGAAGTCGCCGTAGCTGTCGGTCACCGCCTTGGCCTTCTCGCCGGTTTCGACATTCGTCGCCGTTACAGCGACGCCTTCGGTGCATTCGTCAGCTGCCTGATCGAAGACCGCTCCCGCGATGAACTTCTTGGGCAGGTTGAGGTAAAAGACCCGAGGCTTGGTCTTAAGGTCGGGCCGCAGGGGCTCGGCTTTGGCGAGCAAGTCTTTGAGATCTTCCTCTTCGCCAAAGACGATACCGCCGGTGGGACAGGAGTCCCCGCAACGGGTATCCGTCCACCCTTTGTCCGTGAGGTGCGAACAGAAAGTGCACTTCTGGGCAATGTTAAGCGAATCGTTGAAGTAGATGCTGCCTTCGTACGGGCAAGCCGTGATGCACATCTTGTTACCGCGGCACTTGTCCGGATCGATGATGACGGTACCGTCCTCGCGCCGGTAGATCGCGTGCGAAGAGCACGCCTCCATACACGGCGCCTCCCCGCACTGCTGGCAGAGGCCGAGTTGATACGTCATCTTCACCTTAGGCACAGAACCTCGTACCATGCCGTTCAACTTAGCCCAGAACTGTCCCGTGTCAGGCTGAGGTTTGGCAATCGGCGACCAATCGTTACCGACGTGCTCGTCTTTGCACGAGATCTGGCAGTTGTAGCAGCCATTGCAGGCAGCCAAGTCTATGACCATTACCTTGCCCATTAGTCTTTACCTCCTGCCAAGTATCCTTCAATGCCAGGCCCGGCCAAAGGATGGAACGGACGCCTGAAAGCCTTGGGATACTTGTGCTTCATCGCTTCCATATCAGTCTTCTCGACCTCAACCAGGAAGCCGCTGACCGCATGGCCAACCGCGTTCTTGGAGGTCGTGTTGCTGGGAACGATCGTGTTGATGGCGCCGCCACGGTCGATGACTCCGGTTTCAATCGGATCCCACTTGGCGCCGTGATCGATGTAAGCCACCCCGGGCATGATGCGTTCGGTTACGTAAGCACCCGCAAGCACCGTGCCGCGGTCGTTGTACATCGAGACGATATCGCCATGATTGATGCCGCGCTTCTCGGCATCAATCGGGTTGAGCCAGCACGGATGATACTGGTAGCCGTCAGGACCGGTGACCTTGCAGGTATCGATCTCACGGAGCCAGGTAATGTCCTCATGCTGCGAGTGGACACTCCAGCGCGGGTGGTTCGAACAGCAGAGCATCGTATATTTCTTGCCACGCTCGGTTTCCAGCGTCTCTTCGTGACTGATGCCCTTGGCAACCCACTTCGGAACCGGCGGCCGCTCGAGATCGTCGGGGAAGTGCAACTTCAGCCCCGTCGACTCGAACTCAAGCTTGCCGGTCGGCGTCGTGAGCGGGTACTTTTCCGGATCCTTGTAGAAGTTATAGAAACCGGCCGGAACATCTTCCCAGTTTTCGGCCGTCGGGATCATGTAGTAGCCCTTCTCGTTCAGATCTTCCCAGGTCACAAGGTCGGCGCAGCGGGAGAGCTCCCAGCCTTTCTTGATCAGTTCGGGAATGGTCTTGCCGCCGGTGTACTCCTTGAGCAAGCCGAGTTTGTCGGCAAGCATGCAGACAATCTCGTAATCGCTGAACGACTCCGCCAACGGTTCGATGCACTTGTGTTCAGGGTAGAGAACGTTGTACTGGCCGCTGAAGACGTCGGCAGCAATATCATCCTCTTCCAGCTTGGTGTTAACCGGCAGCACGATGTCGGCGAGCATGCAGTCGTTTTCAAACCACGGATGCTGAGCCCACATGAACTCGATGTCGGGATGCTGCATGGCCTGAACGTAATCATTGCCGCCGTTCCAGCAGGTAATCCACGACGGAGAGTCCGTCCAGACCGCGTGAATCTTGGAGGCGCCTTCCTCCGGATAGAAGCGATGGATAAACTGGTCCTCGCGGACCGCCGTCTCCGATTTGCAACCCCACCAATCGCACTTGCCTTCAAGAATTGCCTTCGGCACAAAGGTCTTCGGCAGCGACGGGGAGTTCTCATCCGATGGATGTCCACCGGTATAGGCAAAACGCATGTTCGGATTGCGCAGCGGCTTGGGCTGGGCAAACTGATCGGGGAAGTCGAACAGACCCCACTCGATCATCTTCACCTGGTTGACGCCCGGCTTGCCCAGTCCCTGCATCGCCAGGCAGATGTTCTGCAGACGGGCAGGTTCGGTGGCATACGGTCCACGGATTCCAGGACCGCCGTTGCCGATCACTACGCTGGTGCGCTTGGACGCCCATTCCCGGGCCAGTGCCTTGATCACCCTGGCCGGCACGCCGCACTTGGTGGCCGCCCACTCCGGAGTCTTCGGCACGCCATCTTCCTCGCCCATGACATAGGCTTCGTAGGCTTCAACGCCCACAGCGTGGGTCTTCAGGTAGTCCTTGTCGTAGGTTCCGTCCTTGAACCACTGATAGGTGATCGCAATATAAAGCGCCGCGTCGGTATTCGGCAGAACCGGAATCCACCGGTCGGCGTGAACCGCCGCTGCGTAGTTGAGATCCGGGCAAATGTAGATCTGCTTGATGCCCAGTTCGCTGTACCAGTAGGTCAAGCGGCTGGGGAGCTGACCCTGCCAGCCCCATGGAGTGGTTTCCTGATCGCAGCCCCAGAACAGCAGCAGTTCGCTGTTTTTGGCAACGTCATAGAGAAGATTGCTCTGCTTGCCCTGGCCTACCGGCTCGCAGCCCCAGAAGTGCTTGCTGCCCCACCACCAGCCTTCCCAGCTGTCGGGTTGCCGGATCTGCAACGTGTAGCCTCCCCACAACGGGAGCAACTTACGGCCGGCGCCGTGACAGGCCTGTACCACCTTGTTCTCACCGTGCTGGTCGCACTGGTAGAGAAGCGCGGTTGGCCCGTACTTCTCCTTGATCCGGTTCATCTCGCTGACAATCGTGTTCAGCGCCTCTTCCCAGGAGATACGCACATACTTGCTCTTGCCGCGATTCTGCGGATTGCGCTCGCCGTTCGGATCAAAGTCAACCCGCTTCATCGGATAGCGCACACGGGCCGGAGAGTAAACACGTTTCTTATAAGCAATCGAATAGGGCGGTAGGAGGGTTTTCAGACTAGGCTGGAAGGTGCTGCCCCGAACTTCCATCTTCCAGGGGTTGAGATCTTTTTCCTCGTACTTCCATAGATAATGCATCGGCCGGATACGGATGATCTTGCCATCCTTCACATCCACCATCGATGCATTCGAGCCGTTCTCAGGCACACCGCAGAAACTGATGTCGCGGATGAGCGTACGCTCCCCGTCAACCGTCGGCGGCACACTCTTGATTACTGGCTTCCCTGCACTCTTGTCTTCCGCCATACTTCTCTCCTCGGATGTTTCTTCTTCGCTGATACTTCGTTCCCAACACGGCTAACATCAACCGCTCTTCCACACTTCGTCAAACACATAGCGGTACGGATCTGTGCTGCAGCAGTCATACTATGCAGCTTCCCTGAACGCGGGAGGTTGCTATTTTCGAACTAAGTGTAACTACTCGACCTTTGGGGAAACTGGCACAACCGATTTCCAATAGCTCTCAGGGGGGTGGCACAATTAGCTCGATCATTACCTATGACTGTTCCCGATCATTGCCAGCCATCATTTTTAGTATGGCTAGCACCCTCACCGCTGTGCGCTACGTCACTATGTGGTGCGGTATCGCGCACATAAAAGCGCTATGTTCCTTCTTTCCCGCGTCTACCCGGTTTTGATCTATTGCTATTTTCACCCGGTGTCTTTGTATTCAGTTGCTGGAAAGGTTGCGCCTGAACGATAGATAAGGGCCTTGGGTGAAATCACAGCGGGGGAACCATCGTGGTATGGCTTTCCCGCTGTGATTCGCTATTTGGCAGCAACGATCAATCTGTGGCCGATTGTTCGAACGCATGTGCTTCCAGCGCAGGATTCCGGCGTGCTACGCCGGTCTCAATGGCAGTCTTCACGACCGCTGCGGCAACAGCCGTTGCGACCCGCTTATCGAAAACACCGGGAATAATATAATCCTCCGCCAATTCCTCCGGAGCAATTGTATCCGCAATTGCAGCGGCGGCAGCAAGAGTCATTTCATCGTTTATGTCAGTAGCCAGACAATCCAGCGCGCCCCTGAAGATGCCGGGAAAGCAGAGCACATTGTTGATCTGGTTGGGATAGTCGGAGCGTCCGGTGGCCATGATGCGGACATAAGGTGCGGCGTCTTCCGGCATCACTTCCGGCGTCGGGTTCGCCATTGCGAATACGATCGCATCCTTGTTCATCTTGGCCAGATCTTCCGGCTCAATCACGCCCGGACCAGAAAGACCCAGAAACAGATCGGCTCCCTCCAATGCCTCTTTCACCGTACCCGTGAAATTGTTTGGATTGGTGTTCTCGGCAAACCACTGCTTCATGTAATTCAGGTTGGTGCGGCCCTTGTGAATTGCTCCGGTGCGGTCAAAGCCGATGAGGTTAACCGCACCAGCGGTCATTATCATCTTGGAACAGGCAATGCCGGCAGCTCCAACGCCGGTGACCACAATCTTGAGATTTTTGATCTCTTTCTTTACCAACTTCATGGCGTTGGTCAGGGCGGCCAGCACCACCACGGCGGTTCCGTGCTGATCGTCGTGAAAGACCGGAATTTTCAACTCTTTCTTCAGACGCTCTTCAATCTCAAAGCAGCGCGGCGCGGAGATGTCTTCCAAGTTGATTCCGCCGAAGCCAGGCGCGATGTTCTTGACCGTGCGAATAATCTCTTCGGTGTCCTTGGTGTCCAGGCAGATCGGAAATGCATCGACGCCCCCAAATTCCTTGAACAGCATCGCCTTGCCTTCCATCACTGGCATCGCCGCCTCGGGACCGATGTCGCCCAACCCCAATACGGCGGTCCCGTCGCTGATGATGGCGACGGTGTTGGCTTTGATCGTGAGTTTGTAGGCTTTTTCCGGGTCTTTGTGGATGGCCATGCAAACCCGGCCAACACCCGGCGTGTAGGCCATCGAGAGGTCATCGCGGGTAACCAGCGGAATTTTACTGTTGATGCGGATTTTGCCGCCAATGTGCATCAAGAATGTTCGGTCGGAGACACTCAGCACGTCCACGATGCCAAGCGTTTTGAGATGCGCGATGATGGTTTCGCCGTGCGCTTCATCACGCGCCTGCAGCGTAATGTCGCGGATCTTGTGGGTTTTGGTTACCGCTTTGATATCGATGGCGCCAAGGCTGCCACCAAGGTCACCGATCATGGAGGTGACTCGGCCAAGGCTACCCGGAATGTCGCTGATCCTCAATCGTAGAGTGAGGCTATAACTTGCGCTGGGATGAACAGGTACGGGCACGGAAACTCCTTATATGAAATTAGAAATTTCGGTAATCAGAATGAAAGCAATGTGACTGGCTCACCAACATGTAAGAGGGCCGCTCGCGAATCGAACTGCTCTTTATAGACGTTCGTCACGGGCAATTATGAAATTAACAATATAAGTCCTAAGTGAATTTCGCGCCCAATGCACGGCCATTCAAGGAGGGCATTGGGCGCGGAGCTTCTAGCGTAACAATCAGCAACGCCTTATAAACAGTTCTCGATCGCCAGCGCCATTCCCATTCCGCCGCTCACGCAGAGTGTGGCGAGTCCACGGTGTGCTTTTCGCTTAATCAGTTCGTGGAGCAGCGTGACGGTGATGCGCGTCCCGGTGCACCCGATGGGATGCCCAAGCGCAATTGCGCCACCGTTAACGTTGAGTTTCTCGCGATCGAAATGCAACTCGCGATCGCATGCCAGCGCCTGTGCTGCGAAGGCTTCGTTGAGTTCGACTAGATCGAATTCGCCTACGCTGAGCCCGAGCTTCTGTTCTATTTTGCGAACTGCAGGCACCGGTCCGATGCCCATGAAGCGCGGATCCACACCGGCGGAAGTCGCAGCAAGGATTCGGGCCAGCGGCTTCAGATTGTTTTGTTTGACAAAATCCTCGCTTGCCAGAACCATCGCTGCTGCACCATCTGTGATGCCGGAAGAATTTCCGGCGGTAACGGTACCGGTCTTGGAAAACACCGGAGACAACTTAGCCATCTTTTCCATGCTCGCGCCAAGGAACAAGTGTTCATCGCGTGCGAACGTTGTTGTACCCTTCTTGCCTTCGATTACAACGGGAACTATTTCGTCGTCGAAACGTCCGCTGGATTGCGCGGCAGCGGCACGCTGTTGCGACACAAGCGCGAACTGATCCTGCTCTTCACGCGAAATCTTGTACTGTTCGGCGAGATTCTCCGCCGTAGCGCCCATTAGCACTTTCGCCAGCGGGCAGGAGAATCCGTCTTGATACATGCCATCGACGAGTTCCTGATTACCGAGACGATATCCCCAGCGGGCACCCGTAAGGAAAAAAGGAACCCGCGACATCGATTCGGTTCCACCGGCCAGCGCACACTCCATATTGCCAGCCGCAATCTCCAGAGCGGCGAGCGCAATGGTCTTCATGCCGGAAGCGCAGGCCTTGTTTACCGTGTAGGCGGGCACTTCCTGCGGAATGCCGCTGCGGACAGAAATCTGCCGGGCCGGATTCGGGCCGCCTCCCGCCTGCCGTGCGCTGCCAAAAATCGCCTCTTCAATTTGCTGCGGTTGTACTCCGGAGCGTTCGAGCGCTGCTTTGGTGGCAATCACGCCCAAATCAGCAGAGGTAAGTGAAGCGAGCGAGCCTCCGAACTTACCAATGGGCGTACGCACGGCGGAGAGAATATACACACTGTTCATCAAAGCCTCCCGGCTGCTTTCAGTCTTCTTTGCTTTTCTTGTTTCCATGTCAGCATTTCTGTATATCGACGATTTCTTCTGCTCCCAAGCCACCTCGTCGGGAGAGCTTATTTCTAAGCCCTCCCGACGAGAAAGTGGTTTCTGGAAAATTCTACCGAGTTCTCAGAAAGTTGAAGAAATCCTAACTGGCGGTCACACCACCATCGATAAAGAGAGTCTGGCCGGTTATGAAGTCCGACGCAGGAGAGGCAAGGAAAACACAAGCACCCGCTATATCATCCGGAACTGCCAACCGCCCCAATGGAATATCTTTTTTGTACTTTTCCGCCAGCTCGGGATTGTTCTGGATGTGGATCGTTCCCGGAGTAATAACTAATGCCGGCCCCAAGGCGTTGACGTGAATGTTATACGGTGCCCATTCCAGAGCCAAGCACTTGGTGATCATCTCTACCGCGCCCTTCGTGGCAGAATACCCGACGTTGCCGCCAGTTTTGCCGCGGATGCCTCGCACGGAGGAGAGGTTAATAATCTTGCCTTGCTTCTTGGCCTTAAATACCTGGCCAACGTGTTTGCAAACCATCATGGTACCAGTGACATTAATGTCCAGGATTCGACGCCAATCATCCATGGGGTAATCGAAAGCGTCCCTCTTGATGTTGAGGCCCATGGCATTGACCAGAATGTCGATGGTCCCCATCTGTGCAACTGTGTTTTTCACCAACTCGACCACACTAGCTTCGTCAGTGACGTCTACGACGTGGGTTCGAACAGGGTTTCCGGTTGCTGCTTCCATCTCTTTGGCGGCCTTTGTAAGCGCCTCCTGGTTCCGGCTGGCAATCACGACTTTGGCGCCGTACTGGCTCAAACGAATAGCCAGCGCCTGGCCGATTCCCCCGGCGCCGCCTGTGACCAGCGCAACCTTCCCATCCAATCTAAATATTTCATTCATTTCTTGCTTCCTTCTTTGCTCGTTAGGATAAATTCAGGGCTCATCTTGCTACCCTTCGTCAAAATACGAACCGCAAAGCCTAGCTTTTCGCGGTTGCCGGACGCGGGGCCAGACCCAAAATTTCTCTAGCTTCATCAGGCGTGGCGGGCTCTTTACCTAGTTCCCTGATGATGCGCACCGTTCTGGCCACTAACCGGGCATTCGTCGCCAGATCGCCTTTTGCGTAGTAAACATTGTCTTCCAGACCGACGCGTGCACAACCACCCATCAATATGCTTAACGTTGTGATGGGTAACTGGGCGCTGCCCACTGCCGCGCAATTAAAGAGGGTATCCGGCGGCAACAAGTCGATCAGTTGCAACAGCGTTTTCGGGGTAGCTTCACAAGCCCCCTGGTAGCGCATACCCAGAACGAAGTCAATGTAATAGGGCTTCTTTAACAACCCTTTACCAATCAGTTCTTGCACGTCACGCATCATGGCGTGCGAATAGACTTCCATCTCCGGCTTCACGCCCAGTGAGTTCATGCGAGTGACATACATCTCGATTTCGCTGGGCATATTCGACCAAGGAATCCCGATGTACTTGCCGGAAATCCGCATCAGTGTACCCATGTTGAGCGAGGCCATCTCCGGACCCGCCTTCAGGCAGTTAATGCGTTCCTCCTGCGTCAGCTCTGGCCCACCACCGGTGCTGTCCTGAATAACGAGTGGGCAAACCGCCCGGATCTTATCGTGAATAGTCTGATAGACCGCGACCTCCGAAGAGTTTCCACCCTGTGCATCGCGGGCATGAATGTGCACGACCGCAGCGCCTTCGTTGTAGCATGCCAACGCCGAAGCCGTGATTTCATCCGGCTGTTCCGGCACATTGGGATTCATGCTCTTGTTGGTGATGGCCCCAGTTTGGGCCACGGTGATGATCACCTTATCTTTTGGCAATGCATACGACATATCGATACCCTTTCAGATTTTCTACTCGTCCGTCGGTTCTGCGACCTGGGCCGCTACCGGGTAGGACTGGTTTTGATAGTGAAATCCACAGCCTTCAGTATCTGGATCAACTTATCGTCGCGCTCTGCAAGAGTCTGCTCAAGCGGCTTATCAGTGTAATCAAAGAATCCTTTGCCGCTCTTTACCCCTAAATTGCCCTGCGCAACCAGATCAACCAAGCTCTTTGGGGCATTATCGAGAGGGGGCTCGGGATAATTAGCAAGCCGAAGGTTTCCGGCGCTGAGATCGAGTCCGGTAAAGTCATAACGTTGCACAACACCCAGCAGACACATGCGTGGAGCAATACTGGCTTTCACCGCTAAGTCAAGCTGATCAGCGGTAATATAACCATTGTCCAGCAGGTAAAAAACCTCGCGTCCGATGATCCGAAGAAGACGGTTGATCGCGTGACCCGGCACGTACTTCTTCATCAGCACCGGAACCTTACCGATCCCCTTAAGCAGCGCGAGGACGACCTTTTCAGTCTCGTCGGATGTTCTTGGCTCGCGGACAACTTCAACCAGAGGAAGAATATGAGCCGGAGCGAACCAGTGAGCAACCACCGTGTTAGCGATTCGGCTATCCGGAACCAGTTCGAAAATGTTCAGGTAACTGGTATTGCTGCCAAAAATCGCATCTGGACGGCAGATCCCGTCGAGTTGCTTGAACAGCTCAGTTTTCGCATCCTTCTTCTCGTTGATGCACTCGACGATGAAGTCGGCGTCGTGAGCTGAATCCGACACGCTGAGGCTGTAGGTTATCAGTTGTTCGATCTTCTCAACCTCATTGGCCTTCACAACATCGTTCTTGACCAGTGTCAGCAGGTTGGCGTGAACCACCTTTCGAGCCGAGTCCAGCGAAGCCTCTCGTCGGGCACACAGATAAACTGTGTACCCAGCCTTTGCAAAATCGAGGGCGATGCCCGGCCCCATAGTTCCGCTGCCGATCACCGCTATCTTCTTAATGTCCTGTAATTTCATCTTTACTCTCTCTGGCTGAAGCACTCGCTACGCGAAGCTCAGCTTTCTGAAGTTAGTGGAGGCCAATTCCCTCAAATCAATTTAAGAAAACTGCTCGTACGGTCACTAATCCCTACCTGGCGACCAGCATAAGCTCGCCCACATTCAGGCTTGCGTTTGTGCGCACAGTAATCTCCTTGGCGACATATCCTTCAAATTCTGCCCGGAGGACATAATCGGTATCTCTGGCCAAGCCCTTGAATTCAAAATCTCCAAGGAAGTCCGTCTCCGCCGCGGAAACTTTCTTCCCTGCTTTGGTCAGGAGCGTCACCTTTGCCCCTTTCAAGCATACGCCCGGCTTGTCAGATAAAAGCACCTCGCCTGCGATGAAAGGCTTCGGAAGACTTATGTACTTAACGACCGGCTTGGTGCCGAATTCAGGCTTAAAGCTTTCAACTTTCTCCTCCCTAGCCTTAAGCAACTGGGAGACCTTGCTGCCAGGGTCGTCCAGATCGCCGAAGACCAGAGCCCCCGTGGGACATGACTCGGCACATCTCACGTCCTTCTCTCCCGCATCCAGCATGTGGGCGCAGAAAGTACACTTCTGAGGCAGATCCTTCTCCTCATTCCAGAAAATCACACGATAGGGGCAGGCATCTACGATCTCACGATGGCCTTTCGCTTTGACGGGATCGATAATTACGATTCCATCTTCGCGGCGATAGACCTCTCCGTGACCAGTGAGCTTCATGCATGGAGCTTCCTCGCAGTGCTGGCACATGACGGGAACGTAATCCACTTTGACCTTGGTTCCTGCGCCATATTCAACTTCATTGATGTGCAGCCACTTGTGGTGGGATGCTGGCTGCGCCGCCGAGATCGGGAGGTAGTCATTTCCTATGTATTCGTCCTTACAGGCGAGAAAGCAGGAGTAACATCCAGTACACTTTTCAACATCCACGACAATTCCAAACTTAGCCATGACCTATCCCTCCCACTTTCTGAGTTCACAGAGGCATGAGTTCGGCGTCATGCCAGCAGCGTGTTTCGATATAAGTCTCCCAGATGTCAGCAAATTGATGCAGCCGGCTTTATCGGTTGAACCTGGCTTTCCCGGAATTAGAGGATCATACCTGGCCGAGCAGCCATAGCTGTGGAGCGTTCCGGGGAATACACGCTCCGTAACCTGTGCAATGCAAAGGACCGATCCCCTGTCGTTATATAGCTCCACAATGTCCCCACTGCTTACATTCCGCGCCCGGGCATCTACCGGATTGAGGCGCACCGGCCACCAGGCATACCCGTCTTTCTCCACACGATGCACGGAGATTTCGTTAAGCCACGAGGTATGGTTGTCATAGTGTGTGTGGAAGCTGAATCGGGGATGAGGCGAGATGATTTGCAGCGGATACCTGTCGTACCCTTCGCTCCTATATCCTTCCCACGACGGGATGAAATGCGGCACGATGGGACGTTCCTGGTCGTCCGGCATATTCTGGCGCAGGCTCTCGGACGCGAATTCGATCTTGCCCGTATAGGTCCCAAGTTCCTTACCCTTGTCGGTTCCCCGTTTTGGATTGTTCGTATCGGGAGTATCGCAATCACGGCCTTCCGCATACCAGCGGAATCCTGGCGTACGCTTGTAATTTTCAGCCACCGGCACAATATGGTATGTCTTGCGGTTGAATTCTTCCCAAGTAACGGTCTTCGCCACGTCTGAAGATTCGAAGAAAAGGCGCGCCCAGTCGTCTTCTGTGTTGCCCTCTGTGTAGAGTTCTTTCATTCCCAGCCGGTCTGCTAGCAAGGTGAAGATTTCGTAATCGGATTTCGACTCCCCAAGGGGCTCAATGCACTTTTGCTGGCGGACAATCACCCGGTAATTGTTTCCGGTGTGCGCATTCGTCGTGTAGCCGCCAGCTGCAGCAAATTCGGCAAGGTCGTTTCGTTCTAGATTGGTGCAAGCCGGTAAAATGATGTCGGCATAGGTAGCCTCGCCGCCATACCAGCAATCCTGATTGACGACAAACTCCAACGCGTCGCTCTGATACATTTTGAGCCATTTGTTCGTATCCGACATCGTCCCCATAAAAGACCCGCCATAGCGATAGAACATCTTCACCTTAGCTTCAATGGGGTAAACATTGTGTGTGAACTGCTGTTCCAGGCTCTGACCGCAGAAACCTTCGCCCCAGAAGTCTCCCTCACCAGCCATGATGGCGTCGGGAAGAGTCAATCGGAAGAGCCTCTGCTTGGTCTTGTTTAGATACGAAAGCTTGTTTTTAGCGATCTTGGCCTTGCCCATCTGTCCCTCTGGCTCGGCGTAACCGGGGAACCAGAAGGTGTTATTTGATGGAGATCCCATGGTGGCGCCCCAGATGTTAATACCCGGTTTGCCCATTCCCTGCATTGCCTGCAAGAGAACCATCATGCGCGCCCATTCGGTGCCATAAGCGGTGCGGCATGCACTTCCCTCTCCGCCTCGCGAACCAGAACTCAAACAGGTTCTCTTTGAGGCCCATTCTCTGGCCAAAGATACAATCTTGCGTACCGGAATGCCGGATTCTTCCGCAGCCCATTCCGGAGTCTTAGGATATTCCTTGTCGCCAACGCCTAGGATGTAATCCTTGAACTCATCAAACCCGATGGTTCTGTCGGCAACGTAGGCTTTGTCGTAAGTCCCTTCTGTGATCCAAACATAGGCAATCGCCATAGCGAGCGCCGTATCGGAACCTGGTCGGATTGGCATCCAGGTACCGTCCATAGCCGCCGTCGTATAGTTGTAGAATGGGTCGATAAAGATCGCCTTGATCCCTCGTTCTTTCAACCATACACGCCAGATCGCCGACTCCTGTCCGCTGTAGGTGCCGCGGGTCGTATCTGGATCGTTGGACCAAAACACTATCATTTCGCTGTTTTGGAGGGTGTCTTCCAGAAGGTCAAACTGCTCCGGCATTCCAAGGCGCCAGTAGAAACCATAGGTGTGAGTCGCGCCCCAATGCCAACCTTCCCAACTATCTGGGTTGTCAAGGATTGGGGTGTAATGGAGCATGTTCATAAAGCGGGCAAAGGGACCCATTTTGTAGCCGACAATTCCCCAATTGTGATGGGATGAAGTCATCCCTGACAGGGCAGCGTCTCCATACGTCTCGGTCACCCTCTTGATTTCTTTGGAAATGATATCCAGCGCCTCGTCCCAGCTAATCCTTTCATAACCTGACTTGCCGCGATTTTGCAGATTGCGCTCGCCGGCGGGATCGAAATCAACGCGCTTCAACGGATAAAGGATGCGGTTCTCTGAATTAAGTCGATTTCTCTCTGCGTGAACTGGAGGCGCCACACGTAGAGCCTTGGGCGGCGAAAATTTCATACCTCCAGCTTCAATCACCCACGGCTTATAATCTTCTTCCTTTACCTGCAAAGGACGGACGCGGACGACCTTGCCGTTCCTGACATAAACGGAGATGGGCCCTCCGTTGGTCATATTGGTGAATACCTTTTCCTCCACTATGGTCACTCCTTCTTGTCAAAACGCTCGGATGTTACGGACGTGCAAGAGGAATTATTGAGCGGCAAGGCACACCGAGGCGGCTATTTTGCGCCTAGAATCGTCACTCGTCCATCCCTGTTCGAAGAACATTACAACGCGCGGTCTTATGTCGTATAATTCTTTATTGGTATACTTGCATGCTTTTGGAGTATGAAATTTGGAACTTCGCCACTTGCGTTATTTTGTCGCCGTCGCCGAATGCAGAGGCTTTGTTCGTGCCTCGGCGAGCTTGCGAGTTGCGCAACCTGCGCTTTCTCGGCAAATCCGCGATCTGGAGCAGGAATTAGGCGTCATCCTGTTTGAACGATCAAGGCGGGGAGCGTCACTCACGGTTTCAGGGGAATGCTTTCTGCAAGATACCCGACGCATCCTTGATTTTCTGGAGCAGGCCCAGTCGCGGGTACGCAAGGTGGAGAAGGGATACGCTGGGGTGCTCTCGATCGGAATCGTGGAGTCCTTCACCTGGCATGAAGCGATCACTCAATCGCTGAGAACATTCCAAAATCGATGTCCCGACATTGTCCTGAGCATAGCGCTCATGAATTCTCCGGAGCAACTTATTGCGATCCGGGAGGGACATCTTTCCTCGGGGTTTCTTTTTAATCGCCCCTTGGAAGATGACACGTTCGACGGACTTGAGGTGCTAACTACCAAAGCGGTGCTGGCAGTTCCGGAAAGCTCTCCGTACGCAACCCGACCGCCCCGACGCCTAGCAGAATTGCAAGGACAGGAGTTTGTTTTTATTGAGAGGGCATTGAACCCGACCCATTACGACAGAATTATCCACGCATGCCACAGTGCAGGACTGACTCCTAAAATCGTACAGTCGGGTACAAACGATTCCTCTAATTTAAGTTTGGTGGCAGCAGGGTTGGGTCTGACCATCGTTCCGGCTGCTGCCGAATCGAGAAAACCGAAAAATGTTGTCCTGGTTCCGGTCGACGACTTGAATGTCGTTACAACCATGGAATTCGTATGGCGCCGTGATAATCATTTGCCGACCTTGAAAACTTTCGTTCAGGCCTTACGTTCTGAAAATACTCAATAGTTTTGAGATCGTGCTCCCAAAGTACTGTCAAGATTCGATGGGTACTCCGATCAATCATGCATGGCGGTTGGCAAACGCAGAAATTACCTTCCTCACGCATACCAGTCTTATCGGATGTTTCTTGATCGCCTAAGCTGATGCGTGGATGAACGTTGGCTTTATTTCGTATTTGCCGAGGCAAGAAAGCGGACGATCTTTACGTTTTGGACAAGTACGGGGTCCCTCTTCAGGAACCCCGTTTACCTCGGCCTGCTTCATACGGCCCTATCATCTGGCCGCGTCGCAATGCAGGGCAAAAAACTTGTTCAGAGTCTCTTCGTTAAATGGCGAGTTCACTCTCAACTGTCACCGCAGTCCCAGCTTTATTCTTCTTGATCGTCATCGCTAAGATGAAAATGCCTTGAAGCAGGAACGCAATGGCCAATGTCTCGATCGCCCACGGGAACTTGCCGGTAGCATCCTTTATTAATCCGACAAGCCAGGGACCGAGCAGACCGCCAATACCAGTCGTGGAGCTAATGAATGCGATACCGCCAGCGGCAGTCTTGCCACCCAGATATTCCGCAGGCAGAGTCCAGAAAATTGGTAGGAGCGCATAGATGCAAAATGCAGAGACGCAAATCATGGTATACGACAGGGTCTTTGACGTGCACCATGCGCTGACCGTGAGCGCCAGGAACGGGATCACGCTGCAGAAAAGCAAAACACTCTTTCGATCGCCTGTGCGGCGGGTGATCCAGACCATTATGTGCATGCCGATGAAGGCGAAAAGGTAAGGAACTGCATATAGAAAGCCTATTGTCTGATTGGACCACACCTTGCTGGCTGACTTCAGAAGCGTTGGCAACCAGAACAGGAGTCCCAAGTTGCCGAGATTCCACCAGAAGTAGACCGCGGCCATGATCCACACGCGCTTATCCGATAGGAAGGCACTCAGCGAGTGGTGCTCAACTGGTGGTTCCGCGCGGCGTTCAGCTTCAAGACTGTTTACCAGCCAAGCTTTCTCTTCCGATGTCAGCCACTTTGCGTCTTTGGGATAATCCTTCAGATAAAATATCGTCACAACGCCAAGAATGACGCACGGCACGCCTTCCAGAACAAACAGCCATCTCCAACCAGCAAAACCCAATAACCCGTTGGATATCGTCATAAGCCAAGTGGAGAGTGGCCCTACAATAACGTAGGCCATAACGGCAAAAGACATGAAGAGTGCGTATGGCTTGGCACGATGACTGGCCGGGTACCACAAAGTCATGTAATAGACGACGCCAGGGAAGAAGCCTGCTTCGGCGGCTCCGAGGAGAAAGCGCAAAATGTAAAAGCTATGGGCACCTTGGGTCAAGCCAACCGCTGATGCGACGATGCCCCAGGTGATCATGATTCGGCCAATCCAGATGGACGCCCCGACTTTATGGAGAGCAAGGTTGCTCGGAATTTCAAAGATTGCGTAAGCTAAGAAGAACAGCCCGGCGCCCAGCCCAAATGCTGCTGCTGTGAGTTTCAAATCTGGGGTCATTTGCAGCGCAGCGATGCCCACGTTTGAGCGATCTACAACGGCGATGATGTAGATAATGCTTAGATAGGTCGTAAGTCTGATTGCTATTTTGCGCAGTGCACTCGATTCAGCTGATACAGCCATGTTCTCTCTCCTTTATTGTCTCCGCATGCTCCCGCTGACATCACTCTGGTGGCGGGCCTACACCGTTTCGGATTCAAACTCGCTGCCGCTAGAGAGCCGCCCTTCTCAGAGTGTGCGCAAGAAGCGCCGACTGCCACGTCGTGGCGTGCTCAAAGCTATCCTGCATCGATCTTTGGTTCGGAGAACAATACACCGACTGTCTGATGTCGCATAATTCTTTATAGGTATACTTCTATACCCTGCAAGTATGGAACATTAAACCTCCTGGGTGGCTGTTTTCTGGCACTGTTCCGATTGCCGCGGCTCTGTTCGGGCTTCGGCACCCAGAAACTGTGACCAAATGGCGGAAGACGAAGAGCATTGTCGTGATTTCGGCTAGATGGAAGTTGGATAGCTGTTTGTCAGATTTAAACATTGACAGCACGTTGCGCGGATCGTTTTATACTTCGCCACTGCTTGCTGAAGTTCAAAGAAACCTGATTGCTGGTGACGCCGCTAACCATATGGTCGTACTGGAGACGGCACATCTTCCGAGGTTGGTGAGGAGACGAGATACTGGCTTCGCTGGGAATCGGACACTGTCGCCGCAACGAGGCTAGCCTCTGTTGGAAGTCCCGTGAGCGGACGGCGCTTTGGGGTATCCCAGATCGAAGAAACTTCAAACTTACGTTTTTTGCAATTGAGAGGTTGGCCAAATGTGACGGACGGTCATTAGTCGCTGGCTTGGAACCCAACAACTAACGACCGTCCGGAACGATACAAAATTTTCCAGTAGAACCAAACTTCCCAACTAGGTGAGACGCATTGCTATATCACCCAGATTGACGTCGTCTGCGGTGCTGATCTCCTGGATAGTTTTGGCAGTTTTTCCCTTTTGAATGCTCAACGAGTACTCGTGTCCATCTGGCAAACCGTTGAACCAGAAGTCGCCGAAATTATCCGTCTCGACGGCATGAGATTCTCCGTTTTTGTCTTTAAGAGTACAGGTCGCGCCGATTACGACTTCTTTCTCGACGGGATCATAGATGGTGCCAGCAACAAACTTCTTTGGCAGATTTAAATAGAACAGCCGTCCGGCACCGCACCCCGAATTAGCGGGCTCTGCCTTGGCGATCAATTCCTTCAACTCTGACTCCTCCCCAAAACGCAGGGCCTCTGTCGGGCAGGCGTCAACGCAACGGGGAACGTCCCATCCATCGTCCAGAAGATGCGCGCATCCGGTACATTTCTGTGCGATGTTCAGGCCTTCGTTGAAGTAGATGCTCTCGCTGGGGCAGGCATCCGGGCACAGCTTGCAACCGGTGCACTTGGCGGGATCGATGACGACCATGCCATCCTCACGCCGGTAAATCGCATTCGGCTTGCAAACCGTCATACATTTGGCATCATCACAGTGCGAACAAAGAGTCGGTATATAAGATACCTTCACCTTCGGCACGGTTCCTCTCACGGTCTCCTTGATCTTCAGCCAGAACTGGCCGTAGTCCGGCTGTGGTTTGGCATAAGGAGTCCAATCATTGGCACAATGCTCGTCTTTGCAAGCAATCTGGCAACAGTAGCAACCGTTGCAAATCGAAAGATCCATCACAAAAGCCTTCATTTCGCACCCCCGTCCTTTACGACCCAAGCATCAAAACGCAGCCCCGCTCCTTTGTCGTACTCCCTTTCGAAAGCTGCCGGGTTTTCTCTCTTCCACTGATCCCATTCTTCCGGCGTAACCTTCGCGACCTCGCAGAGATATCCGCTGCTGGCCATCCCGAGGCAGTTTTTGGAAGTTGAGCCAATCGGAGAAATCAAGTTGATGGCACCGCCGCGATCCACTTTGCCAAGGATGATTGGATCGACCCTGGCTCCGTGATCCACGTAGGCAACGTTGGGGCGCATGCGCTCGGTTACATAGGCGCCGCAGAGCACAATCCCCTTCTCGTTGTATACCTTGACGACCTCGCCGTTCACGATGCCGCGCTTTGCAGCTTCCGACGGATGAAGCCAGACTGGCTCATAGGCATAGCCATCTTCTCCGACGACCTTGCAGGTAGGAGCTTCGCGGGTCCACGTAATATCGTCGGCCTGCGCGTGCGTCCGCCAGCGCGGATGGTTGGACTGGAGAAGCAGCGAATACGTCTTTGCCCGCTCGCCACCCAGCCTTTCGTCAACGTGGGTGATGCCCGATTCGACCCACTTCGGAATTGGTGGGCGCTCTAAGTCATTCGGGAAGGCCTTAGCCAACGCCTCGGAATAGAACTCCAGCTTGCCTGATGGAGTGGGCAGCGGGAACTTTTCAGGATCTTCGAAGAATTTTCTAAATCCTGGAGGGTCGGACTCCCAATCTTTCGCTACGCCATAGAGGTAGTATCCCTTCTCCCTGAATTTTTCCCAAGAGATGAGGCTTTCTAGCTCCATGCTGTCGAAGATATTCTTCCGGATAGTTTCGGTGGTGAAGCCCCCTGTGACCTTCTCTACAAGACCGTCGCCGAGCTTCTTGGCGACTTCGACCACAATCTCGAAGTCGCTCATGGATTCGCCAACTGGCTCGATGGCTTTGTCGGCGATCATGACGTCGGCCAACATTCCACTTTGCCGGATGTTGGTAAGCATGTCATCGACTTCCATGAAGGTGTTCGCTGGCAGAACGATATCGGCCAGCATGCACTCGTTCTCAAACCACGGGTGCTGAATTACGATGGTCTCCAACTGCGCGCTGCCATATGCTTCCTGGGCCTCGTGACCATGGTTCCAACAGGTAGTCCGACAGGGAGTATCCGACCAGATCATTCTGATTCTGGCGCCTTGCTCTTCCTCGGGCAGCGGGAACTGGTAACGAACGAACTGATCCGACACCGGAGCTTCAATGGCTCCAGTGCCATAGAACTCCAACGGCTCGTCGGTCTTCAGGTGGGTCGTAACCTGAAGCTTGGAGAGCATTGATTTCTGCCAACCGTAGATCGTTGAAGCAATTGGAATAGCCAAGCGCTCGGAGAGCTTCGGGTTCCAGAACATCGTGCTACGGAGTCCCTCCATGCGAGGCATGCCAAAATAAGTGATCTGAAGCTGGTGAACTCCAGGACCGCCCAAGCCCTGCATACCCAACAAGCAGCACTCCAAGCGCGCCGGTTCAGAGGAATACGGACCGCGAATCATTCCGCCACCGAAGTAATGAGCGATGGACGTTGTCTTGCGAGCGAACTCGCGGGCAAACGCCTTGATTGTCCACTCCGGCACTCCGCACTTCTTGGCAGCCCATTCCGGGGTCTTTGCGACGCCATCATCTTTACCCAGCACATAGTCGGAGAACTTATCGAAGCCGACCACATGTGTGGCTACATAATCCTTCTTATAGCTGCCTTCCTTGATCCAGATATAAGCAATAGCCAGTTGCAAAGCGGCATCCGTGTTGGGAAGAATCGGAATCCATTTATCGGCATGGACCGCGGCTCCGTAGTTCACTTCCGGGCATATGTAAATCTGCTTCATGCCTATTTCTTTCCACCAGAAGGACAACCGGCTAGGGAACTGTCCGGTGAAGCCCCAGGGCGTGGTTTCCGGGTCGCAACTCCAGAAGAGCATCATGTCGGAATGATCGGTGCAATCCTTGACCGTATTGCCGGCAGGGAACATCATCCCCTGGATTCCCTGGCCCCAAACGTGCTTGGATCCCCAGTACCATCCTTCCCAGCTGTCTGGGTTGCGAATCTGTTGGGTGAAGCCGCCCATCGCTTTGAGCAAAAGACCAGGTTGGCCGTGAGGCGTGTTGATGACCTTGCTCTCGCCATGTCCCTCGCCCTGCTGGAGGATGGCGTTCACTCCATACTGGGCGTGGATACGCCTGATTTCGCTCGCGATGATGGTGGTTACTTCATCCCAGGAAGCTCTGCGGAACTTGCTCTTGCCCCGGTTTTGCGGGTTTCTTTCGCCGTTCGGATCCCAGTCCACTCGAATCAATGGATACTTGATACGGTTAGGTGAATAGACACGCTTTTTGTATCCGAGTGAGAACGGACCTATGAGTGACTTCCATCTGGGCTCAAGGGTTTTGCCGTTCTTCTCCATTTTCCAGGTTCGCACTTCGCTTCGGTCGTATTTCCAGTCGAAGCGCATTGGTCGGACGCGAAGAATCTTGCCATCTTTCACGTCCACCATTCCCTGTGCGGTACCTCCGTATAACCCCCCAAGGCTGAGGGATCTTAAGACCGTTTTATCGCCCTTTGTCTCGATCAACGCACGCCTCCTTTTAATGTAATTCTTTGGCCCATTTGTTACGTCCTTGGCCCTACTAGAATTGGGTATGGGACCAAGCCTCATCCTGTTTCCAAGCTGGACCATCGCCGCCTAACCGCATCTGTTCTACTGTTCTACCGATAATTGCAACCTAAGGACTCTCTCCTGCCCAATCCCGAAAACCCGGCCATAATCAGTCGCAATGTCTCCTATGTTGGATTCGCGAAATACCCGCTTAGAAAATACCCAATCCACAACCATGCAACAGGTCATACCGGAATTGGCCGTACCGATAGCGATCGGTGTCAGGCTCCGCCACGATATCTTCTTTACAGGGGAGCTAGGACACTCTCTCGTAAGCGTGTGGGTGGAAACCAACAACACCCAGACCGACGGCCGAGTAATTGGGCTTCTTTAATACCCATTATCAGTTCGTTATCAAGCAAGTTCCGCACGCATATGTTGGGGGCTCCCGTAAGCTTCCATTTCCGGTCCCACGCCCAGCAAATTCATGCGAACAAATCTTGGTCTCGCGAAGCATATACCAGTCTGCTTCGAGATCGCCACTCCCTTGGTCACAACGATGGGCAAGAAGAATCTTGGAGCGGCAAGGAGCGCAAAAACTACCCTCTCTGCTCAAAATTGTTCTACCGTCATCTTTGTCCGAAGAACATTACAACGTGCGATCCAATGTCGTACAATTCTTTGTTGGCATGTTTACATGCCTTGCGAGCATGGAGTCGAGTTTAGGTCAACCAAGTTATCTTGTTGCATTTTTGAATCATGCAGCCAGGGTTATCGGGACGCTTTTTGAGGATTCGGCAATGTTTTTTGCTTGGCCACATGGCGCAGGGTAGTAATCAATGTGGTGAGCAGAACGAAAGCGACACCACGCCCAGATCCCTCCGCTAACTTTGAACAACACCAACCCGCACCTCAGGTGAAATATCTCTTGCCGAGCGCTTGGCTAGAGCCGCCTGGAATGGGAAAATAGGATTTCGTGAATCGCAAAGGAGAGCTTGTCGATTTTCTTCGACTTGGCTTGTGGGTTCACGGCATTCATTGGGGGGCGTGGGACTTAGCGGAAGAGGGTAGGTGACCAGATCGGGAAGTCCCGGTGTTCTTATTTTCCGGGTGATCGGTAAGTCACAGCACCGTTCGCGGCGCAGGGGAGTGGCCAAGTTTAGGTTCTTTCTCCAACGCGATTGAAATGAGTTCCTAAGACGCAAGCTTGGATTTTTGATCCACGTCATTTGCAATCACCAGAAAGCAGCTATTTATCTCGAGCCGCCATTGGCAATCCGGAAGTTAAGCGGACCAAATCGACTCAGGGAAGTGCTGTTTTCCAGACCACGGGCAAGAGCGGGGCCGCGAGGGTTTAGTGAGAAAAGACATAACAGACGAAATCAAGCAGATCGTTGGCACCGCATACGTACTCGAAGGCTTCGAGGACAAATATTGCTATATCTATGATGCCTCGGCAATTGATGCGGGCAAAAATGGCACACCATCCCTGGTCGTCTTTCCAGGCAGCGCCGAAGAAGTCTCCTGTCTCCTGAAGCTAGCAAATCAATACAACTTCCCCGTGATACCGAGAGGTGCAGGCACAAACGTAAGCGGCGGAACGGTCTCGCACTCTGACGCCGTGATTCTCGTCTTGAAGCGCATGGATCGCATTCTGGAAATCGACGAGCGCAACATGATGGCCGAAGTGGAAGTGGGAGTAATCACCGCCAGGTTACAAGACGAGGTCGAGAAGAGAGGCTTGTTCTATCCTCCGGATCCGGCGAGCCGGAGTTTCTCCACTATGGGCGGAAATGTGGCGGAAAATGCCGGCGGACCTCGAGGCGCCAAGTACGGCGTAACTCGCAATTACGTACTGAGCCTTGAAGTTGTACTGCCAACTGGCGAAATTATTCGCACTGGCGCCAAGACTATGAAGGATGTGGCTGGTTATGATCTTACCGGTCTAATGATTGGGTCGGAAGGCACGCTGGGCGTCGTGACAAAGGTTACGGTCAAGCTTCTCCCGTTGCCACAGGCGAAGAAGACCATGCTCGTTGTTTTCGATGATCTTGGCAAAGCATCCGAGGCCGTGGCACAGGTTTTTATCGCAGGAGTAATTCCTGCCACAATGGAACTGCTCGACAATATTTACATTCGCGCCATCGAGGATTATGTCCACCTGGGACTTCCTGTGGATGCCGAAGCCGTTCTGCTGATTGAGGTCGATGGAGATGAAATTGCGCTCGGTCCGCAGATTGAGTCGATCAAGCAGATCTGCACGCGTCAGGGAGCAACCTCTGTCAGAGTGGCGAGCAATGCCAAGGAGGCTGACGAATTGTGGGTGGCGCGGCGCTCAGCGTTTGCAGCCCTAGCACGCGTGAAACCAACCATTATTGGCGAGGACTGCACGGTGAAGCGGGATAAGATTCCGCAAATGGTGAGAAAGATTCGTGCCATCGCCGAAAAATACAACGTGATTATTGCTGTTCTGGGCCATGCCGGTGATGGCAACTTACACGCCACCTTGCTTGCCGACGAGCGCGACAAAGATGAGATGGCGCGGATAGAGGGAGCTATTGACGAAATCCTGACTTCTACGCTGGAGGTTGGCGGCACTTTAACAGGAGAGCACGGGATCGGGCGGGTGAAGCGCAAGTTCCTTCCCCTACAGTTGGGGCCGGGCGGTATGAAGGCAATGAAAGCCATCAAGCTGGCGCTCGATCCTAACAACATTTTAAATCCCGGACTAGGTTTTGGAGACTGAATCTATGTGGACGGACCTGGAACGGGAGGTAATTCGTTGCATCAAGTGTGGCGCGTGCCAATCGGTGTGTCCGGTTTTCCGGGAACTCGGAGCTGAGTCGTCGGTAGCAAGAGGAAAGATCAAGCTGATAAAAGCGGCAATTCGCGGCGACTTGGACTCGCGATCCGCCAACTTCGGCGAGCTTCTCTCACGGTGCCTGCTGTGCGGAGCATGCCAGGAAAGCTGCCCCAGCGGTGTTAACTTCCATGACCTCCTGACGAGGGCTCGAATTCAACTGGCAGAAGAAAAGGGATTGCCGCTGCTAACGCGCCTGGTGTTGCGTCTCGGTCTGAGAAATAGACGTTTATTTGAAGTCGCCCTGAACTTCGGCTCAATAGGCCAGTGGCTAATGTTCCGGCATGCCCCGGAAGGTGCGGGCATGCTGCCGCGCCTTCCTATGGGTTTAGACATGCGCCGTTTGGTAGCGCCCGTGTCCAACCAGTCCTTCCGTAGTCGCCACCCTGAAACTATCGAGGTAACTAACCCAAAACGTAAAGTGGCATTCTTCACTGGATGCATGATCAACCACCTTTATCCCGAAACTGGCGAATCTGTTCTGAAGTTGCTGCGTCGCAACCGGGTCAGTGTGCTCATACCGGCGGGTCAGCACTGTTGCGGCGCTCCTGCCCTCTCTAATGGCGATGAGGCGACGGCGATTGAGATGGCAAAATCAGCGGTGAATACATTTGCAGCTCTTGATGTAGATGCTGTCGTCACAGCCTGCGGCTCCTGCGGAGCAATGCTCAGAAAGCAATTCCCAGAGCTTCTGCGGAATTTTCCGAAGTACTTCGAGAAGAGCCAGATTCTCGCCCGCAAAACCATCGACTTCACTGAACTGCTGGCGGATATCGGGCTCAGTGGGGAACTTACGAAGTTGAACCGGAATGTCACCTATCACGATTCCTGTCACCTGGTTCGAATTCAGGGAGTAAAGGACCAGCCTCGACAACTGCTCGGCAGCATTCCAGGGGTAACTCTCAGCGAAATGCAGCAGCCCGGACGATGCTGCGGCGGAGCTGGCAGCTTCAGCCTGCAACACTACGAACTGTCCCGCAAAATTGTCCAGCAGAAGCTCAACGACATAGTGGCGACAAATGCCGACACGGTAGTTGCCGGCTGTCCCATGTGCGTGATGCACATACGTGATGGCGTTCACCAAAATGGCCTAACTACAAGAGTGCTGCACACGGCGGACTTAATAGCCGAAGCTTACGATGACTGACCGTCTTTGTTCGTGAACTCTGTTTTATGTGACACACGGATGCTCATAGAAAGTACTGATAGACGACTCGCAGGTCGAGGTTAGGGGGAGCAATGGGAGCTGAAATCAGAATTACTCCAGAGTCTGTACTGACGAAGACGACAAGTCATCGATGGTACCTTGCCGGTATTTTGTTACTCACGCTGCTGGTCGCATACATTGATCGCGTGAATGTGTCTGTCCTGGTGGCCGACCCAAAATTTCTGGTTGAGATGGGCATCAAGGGCAACCCGGTCGCGATGGGTATGCTGATGTCGGCGTTCCTTTTCGCATACGGGATTGGCAATGTATTGCTGAGCCCGCTGGGAGACATTCTAGGCCCACGCAAGGCAATGTGTTTGTCACTGGTTCTTTGGAGCGTGGCCTTATGCATTGGTGGTTTGGCTACCAGCTTTGCAATGATGATCACTGCGAGAGTCGTGTTAGGACTCGGAGAGGCCTTGCATTGGCCAATGCAGAGTAAGTACGTTAAAGCCTGGTTTCCCCCGACCGAACGAGGTAAGGCAAATTCCTTTTGGCTTTTTGGACTTTTCAGTGCTCCCGCTATCGCAATGCCCATGTTCACATGGGTGATCAAGAGTCAAGGGTGGCGTCCCAGCTTCTTCATCCTGGCCGCGACGGGAGTTTTGCCTTTGCTTTTGCTCTGGTTTTTTACTGGGGACCATCCCCGCGACGTCAAGTACGTAAACCAGCGTGAGAGCGACTACATCGAGGCGGGCCTGAAAGCTGAGCGAGAGGCCGAGGCCAAGTCCGGAAATTCGTCTGTATCTGCGAGCATCAAGGTTTTCATTCGCGACTATCGTTTTTGGCTCCTCACCGTTTTTTACGCGTGTAATGCTTCTGTATGGTGGGGCTCCTTGGCGTGGTTGCCTTCGTACTTGAAAGTGAGCAGAGGTTTTAGTTGGGCGCAGATGGGCGGATGGGCTTCATTGCCTTACGTTCTGGCTACTATTTGCGTGGTCATTTTCGGTTGGGTTACCGATAAAGTGGGTCGCCGGGCACCGTTTTGTGCAGTTTCTATGCTCCTAGCTGCTGTGTTCCTGTACCTGGGAGCCCACGCTCCCAACAACATGGCGGCAGCTCTCTACATCTCCCTTGGCATAGCTTCCCTGGGAATTAATCAACCGGCCGGATGGTCACTGCTCCAGCAGATTGTGCCGTCCAACGCGATCGGCGCCGGCGCGGGTATGATGAACGGCCTTGGGAATGGAGCCGCCGCATTCGCTCCGATTGTGATTGGTTGGCTGATTGGAATGACTGGGAGCTATGTTGGAGGCTTGATGTACCTAGTTTGCCTTGCGTCCGTGGGATGCCTAGTGACGTTGATTCTGGCAATACAGAAGTACTAGACCATATTTTTTGTTACGGCTTACCTTGCTTATGGGCGGCTGAGAGCAGCCCAGGGCAAGGTAAGAGAAACTGTCACACGCTACTCCCGAGCGTTCGACTGGCGAGTAGCAGATACGAAGTGAGAGACGAAGATCGCCCCTCTCGCCAGCACGATCAGCGCATTCCACCCTCATAATATTGTCCCGAAATGGTACGGCCTTGTCATTTATAAACGCCGTCATTCATCAGTTCGTTCTTGACAGTCTCTTGAATCCGCAATAACTTCGCACGCAAAATCAGTCGTAGAGTTTTTGGAAGCGAAGATCTCGGCGGCCGCGCGCGTCTTAAATTGTCGACCGCGGGTAAGAGCGGAATCGGAGGTCCAGATGGAAACAAGAACGAGTTCCATAGATCTGTCTAGGCGCGGTTTTCTGAAACTGACAGGAGCAACTGGCACTCTAGCAGTGCTGGGGGGCGGGATACTCGGCGGCCGAGGCTCTCACTTGTTGAGTACGGCCTTGGCGGCGACGAAACCACAGGAAGGCGAATGGCACTACACTTACTGCCGCATGTGTATGCGCGGCGACTGTGCGGCGCAATACAAGATCGTAAACGGCGTCGTGACGGAAGTTAAGGGGAACCCGGCTTCGCCGACGAACAAAGGAACCCTCTGCCCGCGTGGCTTGACGCTAATCCAAAACCTCTATAATCCTTACCGAGTTAAGGCTCCCGTAAAGCGCACCAATCCCAAGAAAGGACTCGATCAGGACCCAGGTTGGGTTGAGATTTCCTGGGATGAGGCGCTGGACACGGTCGCGAAGAAGTTCAAGGCAATCCACGATAAGGATCCGCGCGGCCTGCTGGTGAACCTTGGCTTTGGCGGCATGGACTATTTCACCAGCTTCATACCTTATGTGCCAGCTTCGTTTCACACGCCCAATCTCATAACGACCAACGGGGCGCTCTGTAGCGTGCACTACGCAACGGAGCTTGTTCAGTCATGTTTCCCGGTGGCGATCGCTGACTTCGCATACTGCGAGTACAACATTGCGCTCGGACGCACTGTGGCCGGAAATATTGGCGCGGCCAACGGTGAAACTCGAGGGATGCTCGACGCCCTTAAGCGCGGAATGAAATTGGTGGTCGTCGATCCGCGCTCGTCGCCCGATGCGAGCAAGGGCGAATGGGTTCCGATCCGTCCCGGCACGGATTTGGCTTTCATGTTGGGCCTGATCAACACAGTACTTTACGAAGTCAAAACGATCGACACTGATTTCCTGACCAATCGCACAAATGGTCCATACCTGATCCGAGCTGACGGCAGTTACCTGCGCAACGCCGCTGGCAAGCCGCAGGTGATCGATGCCAGGTCGGGAAAAACTACCGCGTTTGACGCTCCGGGCGTAAAGCCATTACTGGAGGGCCAAGCGAACACTCCTGCCGGAGATGCAAAAACCGGCTTCACTCTGATGAAAGAGTCGATGAAGGAGTACACCCCGGAGTGGGCCGAGAAACAATCGACGGTTCCTGCAGCGACCATTCGCCGCATCGCCAAGGAATTTGTGGGGCATGCGCATATCGGCGAGACTATCACTCTGAACGGCGTGACTATGCCCTTCCGTCCCGTATCGGTACTGGTCAACAGGGGTTCGATTAACCACGCCGACGGCACGGTCACGGATCTATCCACGAAGATTCTCAACGAACTGGTTGGGGCACTCGACGTTCCCGGAAGCTGCTTGGCGTGCATTCACGGCCCACTTCTGAAGCCGGACGCGGATGGCACTGTTGAGCCCGCCAGGGAGGCGGTGGGAGAGCCGTTCTCGTATCCTCCGCAGTCTCTGGATCTGTCGCAGTACTATCCCTACCGCCATTCCATGCCGTTCCAGGCGTATCGGTCGGTGCTGGAACCGGAAAAATACGGTCTGACGTACAAAGTCGAAGGCGCGCTTGTGATCGGCGGGAATGTAGTCACCAGCCTGGTGGAACCCGACCTGATGGCCAAGGCTGTCGCCTCGATTCCGTTCGTTACAACCATTGGCTACCACTTTGACGAAATGGCTGCTCTGTCGGACATCGTGATGCCGGACCACGCGATGCTGGAACGAATGGCGGTCAACGTTTTTGAAACCACGTTTGGCGCAATAGGACCAGACACGCTTGGGTTGCGCATGGTCATGATGCGCGACCCAGCCCCGCCAACCTATAACACGCGCCTGTCGCAAGATATCGTTATGCAGATTTGGCAGCGAATTGGGCTTTTGCCAATCATGCTGGACGTTATGAACCATGCCGGGATCATGATGGGTGAGATCACGATGGCGCATTTGCCACCTGATCTGCAACTCGATCCGACCAAGGTATACACCATTGAGGAGATTTGGGATCGCGGGTTACAAGCCACCACCGAACCCGGTAAGGGAGTCGATTGGTTCAAGCAAAACGGTATCTGGACGAAATTCGATACCCGCGACAAATGTTACAACTATACTTATTTCCCAATGGGAAAGACGCGCTACCAAATCTACTTTGAAGGACTGCGGACGGGCGGCCAAAAGCTGCGGCAGAACCTGGAAAAGAACAACGTCAAGCTGCCAGGGGTGGATTTCAACGAGATGTTCGCCTACTATGATCCAATTCCGAAGTGGCGTGAAACCCCGTTGATGAAGGAGATGAGGCTAGGCCCCAAAGACTTCGATCTGCTGGGCATCAACTTCAAGATGGCGCTTTCGAACTTCCGCCTTGGTGGACAAGACCAGCTGCCTTGGCTGACGGAGACTGGAGAGAAGCTGGATCCGCTGTACAACTCTGTCTGTCTGAATCCGCGCGTTGCGGCGGCAAAGGGGTTGCAAGAAGGTCAGATGGTGTGGGTAGAGTCGAAGTATGGTAAGACGCGTGGACGGTTGCACATCTCCGAGATGTTCCACCCGGATTCGGTGGGCATAGGCGGAGCGTTGGGGCGGATGGTGAGTACATTGGGCAAAGCGCCAACGCAAAGGACGCACTTCAATCAGTTGTTGGGGGCGCCGCTGAACACGATCGACCCGATTGCCGGGGGAGTGGAGAACACGGTACGCGTGAAGGTGTACGCGGCTTGAGGAGCTGAGACATGAGATACGGCATGGTGATAGATCTGAGCCGGTGTGTAGGCTGCCAAGCCTGCACGGTGGCCTGCAAGCAGAAGAATGGCACACCACCGGAAGTGTTCTGGAGCCGGGTGCTGATGTCGGAGACGGGGAAATTTCCGAACGCACGGATGCAGTTCACGCCAATCCTGTGCATGCACTGCGAGAAGCCGGCGTGCAAAACGGTCTGTCCGACGGGGGCGACGGAAAAGCAGGCAAACGGCATTGTAACGGTGGACCAAGAAAAGTGCATCGGGTGCCGGTACTGCATGGTGGCGTGTCCGTACGACGCACGGGAATTCAACTACAGCTCGCTGAAGTCGCAATATGCGGGGCAGAAGCTGACGGCGTTTGAGCGGACACACGAGGACAAGCACCAGGTTGGCAAGGTCGGCAAGTGTAACTTCTGTGCCGACCGAGTGCAGGCGGGACAGTCGCCGAAGTGCGTGGAGACCTGTCCGGCAAAGGCGCGCTTCTTTGGGAATCTTGACGATCCGCAAAGCGAAGTATCGCAGCTGATCGCAAAACGGGGCGGGCATCAATTGCAAGCCGAGTTGGGCACAAGCCCCTCGGTGTACTATTTGCCAGTCTAGGAGGCGAGCGATGGCAACAGCGGCAATGGTGAAGACTGAGGAGAATAGGCTATCGGCAGCAGGTTGGGTAGCAGTGGCGCTGGTAGTGCTGTGGCTGGCCGCCTGGATTTACCAATTGAGCGTAGGGCTGCAGGTGACGGGATTGGGCCAGCAGGTGGTTTGGGGCCTATACATAGCGGGATTCTTCGCGGCAGCGGGAGCCGGAGCAGGGCTAGTCGCAGTGGCTGTGATCGGTGGAGCGATGGGTTTTGCTACTGCGCTGACCCGGGCGAGGCTGCTGGTGCTGGCACTGGCCAGTTTTATCGCGGCTGGAATCATGATCACGATGGACGTGGGCAGCCCTCTGACGATGTGGCGGCTGGTGGTAGGTTTTCGTTTTGAGTCGATGATGACGTGGGATTTCTGGCTACTGGCGCTGACGTTCATCCTGACGCTGGTGTTGCTGTACCAGAAACCTGCGCCAGCTGCTAGCGGGCTGGGGTGGGTGACACTTGCAGCGGCCGTTGTGCTGGTGGCGGTTGAAGGGTGGATGTTGAGCAGCGTGGCCGCGCGTCCGTTGTGGTCGGGCGGTCAGTCACTGGTGAGCTTCCTGGTCGGAGCGTCGATCGGAGGCCAAGCGCTGGCGTTGCTGGTGATCCCATCGGAGGCCGATGGGAAGCTGAAGCTGGGACTGAAGGCGATGCTATGGCTGAACCTTGTGTTGGTCGTGGCAGAGGTGCTGTCCGGTGTCATCGGTGGCTCACCCCGAGGAGTGCAAGAAATGTTGGGGGTGCTGACGAGCACAGGGCTTTGGCTGCACGTGATCGTGGGCCTGATCGTTCCCCTGGTGCTGTTGATAGGAGGGCGGTCGGTCAAGACGGCTGCGGGACTGGCAGTGTTGGGTGTATTGCTGGAGAAGCTGTGGTATCTCTCGGCAGGGCAGCAGAAATCGTGGTTTGGGGAGCTGCCGCTGGGTAGCTATTTGCCCTCGTTGATTGAAGCGATCGCGATCATTGGGGTAGTGGCACTGGCAGCGCTGATCTATCGCGGCTGGAGCAGGTCGGTTCTGCGGGCCGGTTAAGCGGCGGGCATCCGACGTAAACGATCGTGAGACGGGGTGCGGATCGAGACGCTATGCGGCGACTCGAGGCTGCACCCCGATGTACTTTCATGGTTCGCCATTGGAAGATTCAGACGACGACTGCAGTTTTGGTTCTTCCACCTTTGCTGGCCGTGACAAGAGTGAACTCTTTCTCTGGCTAATGCCGGAATCCGAGTGTAGGCTACAGGTTGCCGAGGTTCAAAATGTGCGCAATGGATCTAGGGGCCAAGACTGCTTCTTCAAAGGGTAGCCCCAGCACCGATGCGGAGGCCCGTGCCACGATGTATATGTTTTTGGCGCGGATGTTCAACGAGCGCCCGGATGATTCGCTGGTGCAGAGACTCCGTTCGTTGGGAAGCGAATGGATTGCGCTATTAACGCAATCTATAGATCTGACCGAAGAGGCGGTACTCGGTATCAAAGATATAGCCCGGTTTGTCGAAGCTTCGGCAGAGACGCCGGAAGTGGACGTTGCCCAAAGCCTGGCCGTGGACTGGACCCGGCTTTTCCGAGGCCTGGCTCCAGGTTACGGACCGCCTCCTCCTTACGAAGGAGTGTATCTGGGCGGCAATGCAGAGCCCTCGGAAATCCTGTTGGCCGTCGTGAATGACTACCTGAAACACGGCGTGGCGATGTCTCAAGACGGCGCCAATCGCCCTGACTACATTGGATTGGAATTTGATTTCCTGGCGATATTGGCGGAGCGCGAGCAGGCAGCATGGGACGACGGTGACACTGCCGCGGCAGCCGGCCAACGTCGCGGAGCGCAGGAGTTCTTCGACCAGCATACCGGACGCTGGGTGAAATTGTATTGTGATAAAGCTATCGAGCAGGCCAAAACAGATTTCTATCGCGGCCTCCTTCGTTTAACGCGCGGGATGGTCGAGGAGATGACGCGTAACGCAGGAAACACCGGGGAGAGCAATCCGCAATAGATTGCAATTGCTCACGCTTCGGCTTTAATTGCGTGAACTCCGAAATGGTCAACGGAGGTTATCGTCACTTCTCCCGCAAAAGACCAGCAAACCATCGGGTCAAAGAAACGCAGTTGCTGCTCCCTAGAGCTCAGCAATGAGTTCACGCGAAATTGTCTCTCATTTCATCCGCAACGATGTTGCCATCCACATCAGGTTTGAGCTCGTCGGAGGTTAACCGAGCGAGGCTGTATCGATCACAAAACGATATTTAACATCACTACGAATCATGCGTTCGTAAGCTTCGTTAATCTTGTCGATCGGGATTAGTTCAATGTCCGAGACTATGTTGTGCTTACCGCAGAAATCGAGCATCTCCTGAGTTTCAGAGATACCGCCGATGAGTGAACCGGCGAAGTTGCGGCGCTTGAAAATGAGGCTGAAAACAGCAACCGGCAGCGGTTGCGGCGGTGCACCCACTTGCACGAGGGTGCCCTCGCGCTTCAGCAGACTTAAGTAAGCGTTGATGTCATGCTGTGCAGACACGGCGTCCAGAATGAAATCAAAGCTGTTGGATGCCTTGGCCATCCGGTCCTTGTCCTTGGATATGATGACGTCATTCGCGCCGAGGCGTTTGCCGTCCTCAATCTTGCTGGGCGAGGTGGTGAACAGGGTGACGTGCGACCCCATGGCATGAGCGAGCTTTACTCCCATGTGACCTAGTCCGCCGAGTCCCACTACGCCGACCTTCTTCCCTGGGCCAACCTTCCAATGGCGCAAGGGTGAGTAAGTGGTGATGCCGGCACAAAGCAGTGGTGCTACGGCTTTCAGATCGAGATTCGCAGGGATATGCAGTACGAAATCTTCATCTACGACAACCATTTTGGAATAGCCACCGAAGGTATGCCCGCCGAGGTGCTTGTCCGGACCGTTGTAGGTCAAGACATTGCCGTTTTCGCAGTACTGTTCCAGTCCTGCCTTGCAACTATCACAGACGCGGCAGGAGTCCACCATGCAGCCGACGCCAGCAAGATCGCCTTGCTTAAACTTGGTGACTTTGGAACCAACCTTGGAAACACGGCCAACAATTTCGTGTCCGGGCACACATGGATAACTTGTGCCTCCCCACTCGTCGCGCGCGGCGTGAATGTCTGAATGGCAAACGCCGCAATAGAGAATTTCTATCTGCACGTCGGTTGGACCGGGATCACGACGTTCGAAGGAAAATGGCGCCAGGAGAGAATTAGGGGATTGCGCTGCGTAAGCTTTCGTTTTGAGCATTGAAACGATCTCCTTCTGTTGCATCTTTAAGGTGGTCAAGGTGCACAAGCAATTGGATGTCATTAGTAACCAGATGACGCAAAGGTCGCCGTCAGTTTCAGATGAAGGAGAGTAATTGGCAGAAGCATTGTAGTTAGAATGCACGGAGAAGAGAGTTGAACCTCCGGCCCTTGTCCCGGGAAAAGGACAACGCTGAAGCCATCCCGTGGCCGATTTGTCCCTTACTATTGAATTGGCGAACGCCTCGTGACCTGAAATTTCTACGTTTAGGCTTTAGATGGACGGTTCAAGATGAGCAGAGCGATGGAGGAGTAGAACCCAAAGATAGAATCCTCCGAGCCGTTATGGAGCTGTTTTGCAACCTTAGTGAAGGGATATGCCCTGTTCTTCTCATCGAATCGAATGTGCCAGCCGAATTCATCCTGCGACCATGCGCCGCCATACGTGGCGATAATTGCCTCACCCAGATAGGAGCCGATGTTGGAAACCAGCTGATCCCGTTCAGCGTCGTTGAGTCGCTGAGTCCGGATCTTCTCTAAATAGCTATCCAACCACTTCACAGAACCAGCAGAGTAGTTGAACTCGAAGTCGGTGAGCGGTCGGCAGGCACTCACGATGGAGGCGGCATTAGCGCGAATGAATCGCACCGGGTCGGCCAGTATGTCTGACACGACGGATTCCGAAGACCCAGTTGGAGGCGGTGCGACTGAGTCGGCCTGAGGGGATGAATCAAAGCCCGAGAATTGGCTGCGAAACACGGCCTTGATGTGAGCCAGTCGCTCCGACAACGCCTGAGCCTGATCGTTTAGGCCGAGTTCGCTTGCCAATCCGATGGCTTCACCGAAGAAATCCTTCGCGTCGCTATAGTGCCCGGCAGAATTGCTGTGGGTTCTAGGCTCGTAAAGCTGGTCGTAGGAGTCTTCTCCCAGCTTTATGCACTGGCGCATTCGCTCAAGGCGTTCTTGGCGCTCCTGTTCTGTCACGTTGCCTCCAAATTCGGCATCAGTTTAACACCGGGCAACATCTGGAGCCGCGACTCTCCTCAATGGTTCGGCGCCAGCAAATATTGGGCTGGCGTGGATCAGGGGATCCCGGGCGGAGCCGCACTGTTGACGCGTCCATTGCCGTTTGTACCAAGTGCGCTGAGCGAACTCTTGTGACGGGCGTGGACCTCGAATGCGAAGTTATCCAGCACGTCCTCCGCCAGCGGGTCGCCGTTGAACGTCAGGGTAAGTGTCGGCAGACCTTCGCGCTCCGCAGCGTGGGAGAATTGCGATTCCGCAATGCGCGTTGGCATACACTCCAACGGGCCGACGTTAACGGCGGCCGAGATTTCGCCCTTCCTCCACTCGTGAAGTGGTAGGCCCAATGTCAGCATCACCTCACCGCCGACGTCGCCAGCTAGATAATCAGAGGCTGCGTGAATTACGTCCGTCACAGGAACGGGAGCCGACAGGGGAAGATGCCTAGCCATGGCCTCCCACTCCAATTGGTGGATTCGCTTTTTCAGGAAGTCGATGACACGGTCACCTCGACCCGGTAGGATCTGCTGCTGGCAGTAGTCGGTATAGTCAAACCATTCGTTGACCGCCGCGGAGCGGACGCGCATGCCGCGCGCTTCAAGTTTGGCGACAATACCATCGTTGGCGAAAGCGTCGTTGCGAACATAGATTTCACCTACGAGCTGCACAACCGGCAAATCTCCATCGCCCTGTACCGCCGCGAACTCGACAGCCGCTGCCTGTAGCAACGCACGGATGCCAAACAACCGGCCCGTGACCACCTGCGTCACTGCCTTCGCTCGCGAACCAGTCGCGCGGCGCTGCCGACCAATCAACTCATATAACTCGGCTGTGCGCCGGGCATAGATTTCATTCGCCGCACCTGCGCGAAGTTCCGTCGGGCGCACATATAGCAGTGCATCATAGAGCAGGTCATGAGCAATGACGCTGGCGAAAAAGAGTGTTGTGACCCCAGGAGGCAATCCGGCGAAGTAGTCCGACTCGTTCGGCGATACGAATCTGCATCGCTCGCCATCGCCAAGACGTTCGACGACGATCTTCTGCAATAGGTGGTACAGTCCCATCCGACAGGGACCGTTGGTGCGCGGCATTATGCACGCGAAGCGTCCGGTCGGGTCGCTCTGTAGTTTCTCCAGCAACCGTCCCAGCGTCAGACTGACCGGCACGCATTCCTTTCCGGAAGTGTGACGGCGGCCAAGCTGTAGAGCGTGCCGGTCCGGCATCGCCAACGACTCGGCAGCAAACCCTGAGGCGCGCAGGCATGCCGCCACGACATGGGAACTCGGCCCCATCCATGGCACTAGCACTGTTTCGGCCTGTTTGTCGATCATGGTGAAGTCGCATGCGCGGCGTTCCAGTTCAGGCAAATCGTGCGGCACGCTGCGTGGCCCATTGGCGGCGCGATCCTGTGCAACGCAGTGGAGGAACGCCTCGATGCGCGTCTTGGTACCAGCATCGCCCGCGTGGCCATCGGTCTCGATGATGGCAAACGGTTTACCCTCCATCACATAGCTGAAGAAATGCAGGTTGAAGCTGTCCGGGCCACAGGAATAGTTGCTGCAATAGACGCCGTATATGCCTGGCGTACGGCGGATCTGATGGGCGGCACGCAAGAGGCGTTGGGCATAGCCCCAATACACGCGCCCCAAGACCGGCACGTCACCCGCGACGGGGTAACATTCGGCGGGGATGGCGATGGCACCTTGTTCGCGAAGAATGGCAGGGACATTGGAGTTTAGAATCGGGTTATAGATTGTATATGGCCGGCCGAGCACAACCACCGGGGTGATGTTTTGTTGTTGGCAGAAATCCAGAGCTCGTTCGCCGATCTCTCTGCATTGTTCGACGAATCGCTTCTGGGCCGCGACGGCGATCTGATGTGCGTGCTCCCACCCTTTTCCGGTCACGCCAAGCGCCTTCGCCAACCACTCGCAACTAGCGCGGAACTTAAGAGACTCCAACCCCCGCGCCCCTATTTCGATTTCTGGCGCAAGCCATTGCGCCGCTCCTTTGCCGGCCAAGTCGAGACGCAATAGGAATGGCGCAGACTGAATGATCGGGCAGACCGTAGAATGCGGCTCGTCTGCCTCGCGCAACGTGCTCCGCACGATCGGTGCGAACACAAACTGTGCATCGGTCTCGAGCAACTTCGCGGCGATGCCATGAAACAGCTGCATCGGCGCACAGAACGGCACGTGAGATTCCTGGATCCCACGCTTCAGCGTAGCCGGGTCCGCACCACTCACCGTGGTCAAATCGCAGCCCAGTTCGTGCAGGAAGGTGGCGAAATAGGGAAAAAGTTCCTTCAGCAGAAACTCATCGCTCATTGCGACGCGCCGACCGCCAGAGTTCGAGCCGAACCGCGTGAGCATGTCAGCAATGAGAAGTTCGCGCTCTTGGAATGGTTGCGGGGCGTGATCCGGTAGCTTGCGCCGCCGGGTCGCCTTCTCGTGCAACGAGCACGCGCCGCCCCATGTGAACGTCCCAGCCGCACCGGCAACACGGGTACGGAGCCGGTCGATTCGGCAGTGGTTGCCGGGAGCGCCGCAGCCGACCATTGCGTTGCAGATGAACGTGCTGCGTTCCTCGACTTTCGCTTCCAGGAAGCGCCGCAGTTCCAATGGCGGCACGTCGCGCCACGCGAGTTCCGTCCGTGCCAGCAACGCTATGCCCAATGCGCCAACGGTGCCAGGATTGGGCGGGACGATGACTTCGCTGCCGGTCTGCCGCGCCACTGCTGCAGCTAGCGCGTCTGCCGTGAACGGCATACCTTGGCAGAAGATCACTTGGCCGACCGACCGACTGCCTTTGACGCGGTTGAGGTAATTCTGAATGATCGAGTCGTAGAGGCCGGCAATGATTGTGTTCTGGGGCAGACCCGCCGCCACGGCCTCGTCGATGATCTCCGCCATGAATACTGAGCAATGTTGCCCCAGGGAAACGCCTTCGGGCGCTTCTAATGCGGCCTTGCCCAATTGCGACACCTGCTCGATGCCGGAAAACTTACGCCCCTGCTCCTCGATAAACGATCCAGTCCCCGCACTACACGCTTCGTTCATGGCGCAATCAATCACGCGGCCCTGTTCGAGGCGGATGTACTTCGCGTCCTGGCCGCCAATCTCGAAAATCGTGTCCACACGAGGGTCGTAATGGCATGCGCCCGCTGCGTGCGCCGCTATTTCATTCTGTATGAAGACAACCCCAGCGCCATAGCAGTTAGTCAATAATGACCCGACGATTTCACGCCCGCTGCCGGTGACACTTGCACCGCGGACGTGTTCGCTGCCCACGGAACTCTCCAGAAAATCCTGCCACAACGCCTGCGCAGCCTCGACTGGCGCTCCCTGAGTTCCCCGGTAAGCGTCCCAGACGATCGCGCCGGTCGTTGCGTCTAGCGCCACTGCTTTCGCGCCCGTCGAACCAATATCGAGACCAAGGATCAAATCACGGACATAGCCGTTGCGCTCTTCCCAAAGCACGGTCTGCATGCGTCGAACACGGCTGAGACAGTTCTTCAATGCTGGTGTCCGTTCGAGCGCCGCACCTTCATGTCCAAAAAATAGTTGATTTGCGCCCGGTGCAGCTAACGAAAGCTCGGCAGCCAATAGTGCAGCGCCCAGCGCTTCCCAGTACAAACCATCCTCGCCTGGCACGCGCAACTCGTAGCCGTACTCCGCCAGCCGCTCACGGAATGTCTGTTGCACACGCGGTGACTGGCTTACGCCGCCGATCAATACGACAGGTCCCGGGCTCAGTCCAGGCTTAATTAGATTTAGAACATTCTCGCAGACAGCATCGAAGAGGCCTGCTAATATCTCCGCGCGGTTTTCGCCCTTGTTGGCGAGATGGGTCATATCGGTTTTCAGGATTACCGGGCAACGACCCGATAAGGCTGCGGCGTGTTCCACTCCCGTGCAGAGCTCACTGGCCTCCTCGACGGTGAGCGAAAAACGCCCGGTTAACTGCCTCAGAAAGTTGCCCGTTCCCTGGGAACAGCGGCTGTTCTCGCGGAACACCTCGCGGCCATTCGGTCGCACTTCCAAAACAGAGAACCCGTGGCTGCCGACTGACACCAGTGTCCCCGCGGTGTCCGGGTAGTAGAACCGGAACGCCCGCGATTGCGCTTGTTGCAGCGGCACTTGGGCCAAGCTGAACTGCCGGCCCAGCCGACCCGTCAAGGCCGCGCCCGCCATGGTAGCGGCGTCCCATTCACGGTACAAGCGGTTGAGCAGTAGTTGCGGTTCCTTGCCGTGTTCCATCCGGCAACGTCGCTGCACTTGCCACTGGCCGTCAACGCAGGCCAGTTCGATAAGTTTCAGTGTCTCCGCTCCCAGGTCCGCGCCGAGAAACCTTTGATTTGACGCTAACCGTTTGCCTATCATGTCTCGCTCTCTTTCTAGTTCAACAGCCCGGGGTACGAACCTGGATATGTGACCGTATTCATGAAGCACACAAGGGAAGACCTCGCAGAATCATAGATAGAATGACGACGCCTCCGGGTCGTCCGTTAGCTCAAGACCCAAATCAATCCAAGAGCCACCTGAGACTCTCTGCGCCCAGCCCCATAGCAAAAATTAGTTCATCCAAGATTTCCATTATGCCTCGCGGCAACGGACAAATAAACCCTCACGTGCATCCGTTCGCGATGATGTTTGCATTTGTTCCGAGCGACCTAGCCTCGGGGTCTCACTTCTGGGGTTTTGATCAGAGTGTCAGAAGGTGTTCCGACGTTGCCGTGTGACTGTTCCGAGTAAGCATCGAAAGGGTGTGGGAACAAGGAAAACTCACACGTCTCCCATATCTCCACACCCGAATAACTGCGGCCCTAAGACCAAAAAGGCATTGCACTTATAATCCACGGCACAAACCGGGCCGGCTATACTCCGCTAGGCCGTGCACTCACTGGTAGAAACCTTGCTTCACCGTTTGAATGCGGTACAACTCCCATGGAAATGATGTGGTTACGTACAGCGAGTGGCTGTCTGCTCCCCTGCCAAATCCAAGATTTGTGGTCAGTCCATTTCCAGGTGGGGTTGATAGATGTTGCAGAACTTTTCCTGCCGGGCTGATGACCACGATGTCAGACTTAGGCGCTCCCGGATTGCCGTTATGCATCGCAACGTAGAGGTTGCCATCAGTATCCATCGCCGTGCCATCCACCCCAATGTCATCGGCGCGGAAGAATTCGCGACCGTTTGAAACATTCCCGGCCTTATCCAGATCGTAGACAACTATGCCCCCGTTAACGAATCCGAATTTGTCTTTCGCTGGACCGTTGGGGTTAATGGGTAGCATCGTGCTGTTGCAAGCCGCCACATAAAGACGTTTTCCGTCTGCCGACACTTCAATTCCGTTCGGACGGAAAATGTCCATCGCTAGCCGCGTAACTTTGCCGTCAGGATCGATTCTGTAGAACGCGTGAGGCAGTCCGGTCCAAGGTTCGTCGCCGCCATACCGCGCATCGGTGAAGTAAATTCTCCCCTTCGCATCACTCGTGACGTCGTTCGGTCCGTTGAACCTCTTGCCCTCAAAGGAGTCGGCCAGAACCACAGTCTTTCCCGTAGTGAGGTTGCGTCGCAATACCGCACGTCCGCCGAAATCTGCATCCTGGGCAATGATCAGATCGCCGTTTTTGTCTACATGTAGACCGTTGGACATGCCGCTCGGTTCCATGTACTTGGTGGTGGCTCCACTGGTTGGGTCATAGCGATAAATCGTCCCTCGCGGATTGTTCTCCTTTATCACTCCGCTATAGGTGACATCACTGAGGTAAACCATGCCATCTTTGGCAGCAACCACTCCTTCCGCCCATACCTTGCCGGAATGTGAAATTTCTTGCCACTGCGCGTCTTTTGCGAGTATTTGTGGAGGCGCTTGAGCCACTCCGATGGCGCTGGCAAAGACCAAACTCAGGAGTATTCCGCAGATACCCAGGAAACAGCGAAACGTCTTGAACCTTCGAACAGTCGCAAAACAATTCATAAGATTCCTCCTCTTGCGATAGGCATTGTTGCACAACACGCCATTATGCGCCTGAATTTGGGTTCCTGTAGGATTGTTTGCGTAACGCCTGAATTGTCTTCGGTCCGCCGTCGTCGCCGGATTTTAGCTGCGGCGTTCTGCTTGGATTCGTCGCTCGTTGGAATCCCTGAAGCGCTCAAAGACCGTGCGACTAGCAATCTGATTCAGTGTCCGCTCGCGCAACAACGGACTCACCCGGCGCTTTAAGAACAGCTCGCGAACCGAACCCAGCCAGTTCAGCCACGTGATGTAGCTCGAATCGAATTGTGCTTCCAACTCTTGGCGGATTCTCCGCGCAAGGGCCGGACTTTTACCCGCCGTCGAGATTGCGATTTGCAAGGCGCCTCGCCTGACGACCGCAGGATAATAGAAGTCGCACCTTTCCGGCTCATCGACGGAATTGCAAAGAACACCGCGTTCCTGAGCCGCCCGAAACACTTGCTCGTTCACTGCTGGACTTCCTGTGGCAGCAATAACCAAAGTCGAGCCCACAAGATGCTCGACCTTGAATTCTGCCTGTATCCATGTGAGGTTGCGACTGCGCGCTAGTTCCTGAATCTCATGGCTAGCCTCTGGTGCGATAACGTTCACATCGGCGGCACAGTCGATCAAACTCTTGAGCTTCTGCGTTGCTATGCGTCCAGCACCCACCACAACACACCTACGGCCTTCGAGCTTTAGGAATAATGGAAATAATGCCGCCATTTGGCCCTCCACTTCATGCTATGCCGGGGATCATCGTCCTATTTCCTGTTTCACGTGCGGGAAGAAGCACGTTTTCTCTGTGAGTCTGGACCGTTCGCCGAGCCCATCAATGCCACTCCCATTCCAAGAAGCCAGGCTTGACGTCGGTCATCGCGTTAACGATCAGCTCCACAAGGCCGCCGTAAAGAATCTTGTGCTTGTCCCATAGGTCCCAGTAGGCAAACAAATCGCGCATCTGGCCTTTGCAGTTGCTGCAAGGAGCACAAACATACTTAGGGATTGAAGGATCGAGACAATCGCCAAAGGCAGTCAATACTTGCTCCAACTTCTTGCGCCCGGAGATCTCGAACCGCCAGTCGCTGAAATTATTGGGTGACATGATGGCAAAGCCGCTGCCACCGCCGCAACAATAATTGTTAACGCCATGCGGCTCCATTTCACGAAATTGAGGAGCTATGCGGCGCAGGATTTCACGCTGCGGCTCCACAACGCCCATCAGTCGCACTATGTTACAGGGATCGTGCAAGGTAACAGGAAAGTCATTACGGGAAGGATCCAGATTAAGCTTGCCGCTGACCACAATGTCGCGCAAAACGGTCAACGCACTTTCGCGAGGAATGTTCAATTCGCCCATCAGAATGCGGTCGGCAATTACGCTGAGCGCCTTGTGGGCATGCCCGCATTCGCCGATCAATACCTTTTTGACCTTGAGGTTTTTCGCCGCTTCCATGTGTTTCAGGGCGACGCGCGCGAACTGGGCATCGTCGTACCACAGGCCGTAATTGATGGAATCGTAGCCAACCAGCTCCGAAGACATCGTCCAGCTCACACCCGCCGCATTCAAAATCACCGCAAATGCGCCGGGATTCTCCGGCCAGGCAAGAATTTCGCCGGCGTTATGCAGTACCAGATATTCCGCGCCCACCACGTCCCAAGGGGTATGGACTTCTAGGCCGGTCTTTTCGCTCATCTCGTCGTCTATGAACTCGACATTGTCTTTCACTGCCGCGGGACTCATGCCGGTAGATGAACCAGTCTTCAACTGCGTCATGGAACCATTGTCATGGATCGCTTTGGCTGCGATGCCCATCTCCATGCTGAACACCTTTCGCAGTTCGTGAGCCACCAATCCATTGTCTGCACCGATGGGACATGTCTGCGCGCAACGCCTGCAAAGATTGCAGCGGTAAGCAAGCTCGGCAAGGCGGGCCACCATGGGCCAGTTCAGTTCAATGTCTCCGTGCTGCCAACGCGAGAGCACCCCGCCGTCCTTAACGTATTTGAAATAGATTCGGCGAAGAATCTCGCTGCGAAACGTCGGTCGATACAGTTCGTTCCGGCCACTCGCCTCATAAAGGTGACAGGAATCGGAGCAGGTCTGGCAGCGTGTGCAGTGTTCCATGGTCAAAAGCAGTGGCTGCAAGAAGGTCCAATTGTTCTCTTTCGTAAATAGCTTTTCAATCCCGGTAAGGAATTTCCTTACCAAAACTTCTTCTTCCTCGCGTGACTTTGGCCTGGGGAGATTCAGTGCGCAGGTGCCGTCCAAGGTGCATTCGCACTTCTCCACTGTCTGCGGACTGAGTGGAGCAAACGCGGGGCCTTCCCCAGAGCTGAGTTGCGCGGGCAGCGGCTTCAATTCGTTTTTCTGCGGGAGAGCTAAGGGCTCCTGGTCGCGCCGCGAAATGTCGCGGATATCTACATTCTTCATTTGCGCACCTCTGGAGCTACGGCTGGGTTCGTCGTAACTACATCTGCCCATGTCTTTAATCCGTCAGCGCCGATGTGCGGGGCCAGCCATGTGGGACGGTATGTCAGGTACTCAGCAACCTTGGCGGCAATCTTGGCGTTGTTGGGGGTATCGTCCCATCGCACCTCATGATAGGTGAAGTACTTCGCTACAAAATGTGCCATGTGCGTATATGGGATGTAGGCCACGATTACGGAGCCCAGAACGAGACCGGCACTCACCATCGCAGGCAATTGTATGGAAAATCCGAAGGTTAGGAGTGCCCGCGCAAAGGCTCCCAGCGGTACCATATCGCCCACGACCGAACCCAAGATCACCAGTGCACAAGCCAGGGCGAACGCTCCAACATTCACTAAATCGCCTAGGTTGGTATAGTTGCGCAACTCCGGATCAGTGAGCCTGCGCCAGAACAATGCAGCACCGCCGAGGGTCGTCAGGACGAGGCCGCCCCAGGCAAAGCATCGAGCGACCACAAGTAACGGATGCCCGAATACGAATCCGCTGAGGATGGTGCCCAACCCGCAAAGAACGGCCGCACCGAACAGGAGGTAAAGCCCAAGATGAAAAGGAAAAGAGCGATACCAGAGTTTGCGGTTGAACTCCCACAGCCCTTTCAGCAACAGCATCTCTGGAATCATGAATCTCAATTCCCCGGCAAGGTTGGGACGTCGTTCTTTTTTCCACCACTCGCTTTCTTCGAAATAAGAGCCGCCATGCCGGACGCGTTCTGGTGCTTCATGCGATACCGGATATAGCTCCCAGCGAAGATGTAAAGGCGTGCGAGAATACTGCAACACGCGGCGGATGCATCCAACCAGAAAAATCAAAATGCCCGCGTATACGATTAAGAAAACCAACGCCGTCATATATCCCCCATATGTCCATTAGAGACGCGGCCGGGATTCCAGTCACGGCAGATTCCAATGCGCGCCTCTTAATCAAAATCCACTTAGTGTCTTCTTTTGCACTTCACGAACACGGTGCTCTCGCGCAAGGTTAATAATTCCAGTCGCCCATTCCGGGGTTGCCAAGGCGTGCAGATGTGTGTAACTAGCCCAAACATTCTTTGTGATCATGCCATCCCGTCTCGCGTCGGCTCCCGTTCCACGGCGAATCTGGCATGCACTGTTTGGCAGCTCCGATTGCGGAGCGATACGCGAGTAATGAAACTCGTGCCCGCGCAAAGTTGTTCCAACCACGTAATATGGATTGACGGTATCGACGACCATTTCTACATATCCGTGGCCTTGGGGCGTACTGTCAGTTTCTATGTCAAATGACAACACACCCGCCATCGCGTGGCGCTTTCCATGCCACTGGATAGACCGCGACAGCAACATAAGTCCGCCACATTCGGCGTAGATCGGAAGGTCGCGTGCGGCCGCTTCCGCTAGGGAATCTCGAAAGCTCTCGTTCGCCTCAAGTTCGGCCGCGTGAACTTCGGGAAAGCCGCCGCCGATGTAAACTGCGTCGATATCTTTAGGCAGGGCGCGTGCTGTTAAGGCAGAAACGATTGCGATCTCGGCTCCGGCCTGTCGCAGTGCCTCGATGTTCTCTTCGTAATAAAAACTGAACGCCGCATCACGGATAATCGCGACTCTCACTCTGACTGCCTCTCCCTCGCCTGGCAGGCTGTTCGCGTTTCCTGCCTTTTGCACTCTGCGTACGGCATGAGCAGGAAGAGGGCTAACGTCAGCCGCAATTTGCTTGATCAGTGTCAGGTCAAGCTGCGATGCGACCTGGTCAAGTATTGAATGCAACTCGGCAATGCAGGGATGATCTTCGGGTGTGATGAGCCCGAGATGGCGCTGCGGCAATGCGTCGCTACGAAGTTTGGGAATGACGCCTACGACGGGAATTCCGCAGGAAATTTCGATTGCCTCGCGGACAATCATCTCGTGACGCTTCCCGCTCACGTGATTCAGAATCACCCCTGCGATGCGTAAGTCAGGATCGAGATGCTTGCACCCCATGACGACCGCCGCTGCGGTGCGGGTCATCTTCGTGACATTCAGAACCAGCAAAACGGGGGCCTGAATCGCCTTGGCGAGCTCCGCTGTACTGTGGGTTCCAGTAGTATCCACACCGTCGAAAAGTCCTCGATTACCCTCGACTAGGTTGAATCCAATTGGGGTCGTGTGAATTGCGAATGAGCGAACCGCACCATCGAAGCCCATCAACCAACTATCAAGATTTCTAGCCGGATTCGCGCTGGCCCACGAGAGCCATGCGGCGTCAATATAGTCTGGCCCCTTCTTGAATGCGCGCACCTCGATACCCGCTCCGCGCAGCGCGCGGAGCAGAGCCATAGAAACAATTGATTTCCCAGAATCGCCAGCCAATCCTGCAATTACGATCCTCGGCGTACTTACGGCGCCAGTCATTCTCGAAACCTGCTAACTCAGGCTTGTGTGCTATCCGCCTTTGGCAATTGGATATAGGAGCCGCCAAGGTAGCTGTATACGCAACGACCGGACTCGATCAATTGCCGGATTGCCAGCTTGGATTTTTCTTTTGAACACTCATCACCATGCTTTTGGGTCATAGCCTTGATCAGGTCGCCCGGTTTGAGATTCCGCTTGCCTTCGCTTTCGGCTACCATTTGGAACATCTCTTCAGCAATTGTCTCTACCGAAATATCAGTCATAAAAGTGCCTCTTTTTCGTTAACCGGCATCACATCTGCACGGACGCTCTCTTCTTGTAACGATAAATTATCTTTCTCGCTCAAAATCAGCGTGCCGACGCCTGGAAGTGGAACGGATTTTGCCTTTAGACCGAACTTTTCCAGCAATGCCGATACGCGCTCGACCGACCATTCTGCATTGTTGCCATTCGTAATACGTCGCGCTAGTCTTGCCAGAGCTACTTCCGGAGCCACGCTGGCACCAACGGAAAGCAGATCGTCCTGCACCATCAGAAGGCCACCGGATTGAAGTTGGGAAGCGGCCCGACAAACTACTTCTTCACATTCTTCGCGCGAAGCCGATCCCAGCAGGCCGGAGATTATCACTGCATCGAAGTTTTGCTCCGGCAACGCCTCTCCCAAGGTGGGATTGATAGCGGAAACACGCACCCGTGGCCAGCGCTGTGCAATCAACTCCGAATAGACCGCCGCACCCCAACCAGCGACGAGAACGTTTTCGCGACCTCCAAGGTCTATCCGATCGAGCACGGCTGGTGCTGCGTAACGGGCCATTGCCTCGCGAGCGTGGTAGTGCAGTGCTGCATGATCCGAACGCCTCGTCTTTTGCCCAGTGGTTACAAAAAGGTCCAGCGCAGCCATGTCACAGCCACCACCCACTTCGTACATCAGAGCCGGAACGAGCGACTGAGGCGAATTTCGCCGCAAGTAAAGCGAAGCCAGTTCGAGGTTCCGGTACCCTTGAGGCCGCGCTTCAACTAGTCCCAAGGCAACCACAGCCTGCATCACTTCGTTCAATGCGTCCACGTCTGCATGGAGTTGTCGCGCCAGATTGCACACCGTTTTCGGATGCTCCAGCGCTTCAAAAACTCCGGCGGAGACCGCCCACCCAAGCAGTTGACTTCCGACTCCAGCGGTAGCCAAGCGAAATAGTTCCTGTGACGATGGACCAGGAGCGAAGCGTGCATCCGAGTCGTCGTAGCGCTGCAGTTCTCGCTCAGCAGTTTTGAGTTTTTCGCGGAGCCTGACCACTTCGCCGATCACGAGAGTCGCGGGCGCCTTCACGTCATACAGTTTTGCCTCTTCGGCAATTGTCTCCAGGGTTCCAACGACTGTCTGGTCGCCGTGCCAGAATGCCTTCTGGATGATTGCAGCAGGAGTGCTTGCATCGCGTCCCGCGGCGATCAACCGTCGGGCAATATGCTCAACCGCGTGGACTCCCATGAGAAAAACCACTGTTTGAATTTTGCTCAGTGCACCAAAGTCAACATCGCCATCATCGCCATCGCGGAAATGACCGGTTACGATTGCCACTGCCGACGAGAAGTCGCGATGTGTAACCGGAATTCCCGCGCTGAGCGGAGCCGAGAGGGCTGAAGATATCCCTGGAATAACGTCAAAACTGACTCCGTGTTCTACCAGGTACTCCGCTTCTTCTCCGCCCCGACCGAACACGAAAGGATCTCCGCCCTTCAAACGGACCACCATCTTTCCCTCTTGCGCCTTATGCACAAGCAACTCGTTGACTTCATCTTGGCGCGAGTCGTGGCGCCCAACCGGTTTGCCCATGTAAATGCGTTCAGCACTGGGCTTGGCCAGTGACAACACATCCTCTTGGACTAACCGGTCGTAAACGATGACATCCGCTGCTTTGATCAAGTTTGCCGCCTTGACTGTCAACAGTTCAGGATGGCCAGGCCCAGCCCCAACCAAATAGACTTTCCCTAAAGCTTTCATCGTCTACACCCAGCGCTTATCGCGCTCTCGCTTCATTAATACATTTTCTGACAACGCGTTACTAAGCATCTATTCATCTC
>Ga0364919_10069_pt2 | contig 49690 bp, 49 predicted proteins | sample SorcelJu500001C7_2_FD_206953 | JGI IMG/M metagenome (GOLD analysis project Ga0364919, IMG submission 206953) | Enriched cells from Trout Bog Lake Hypolimnion, Wisconsin, USA - BchlTB.June20.5000.01.C7 | ecosystem: Environmental > Aquatic > Freshwater > Lake > Hypolimnion/Profundal zone | place... | reverse complement strand
TGAGGCACAAAGAGTTGCACTGATTGGTCTGGAACGCGAGCATTTTGATAATCGTATCCAGCTTTGCGTTGAGAATATAGAAACACTCGGCGATCACCTTGTCTTCCGGTTCCGGCATTTCCCTCTGCTCGGTAATGGAGGATTCAAGGGAGGTTCTCGATCGCAGAGTCTCTAATTCGGTTTTCGCAACCGGCCGGATTTCCAGAGGCAGGAAAGCGTCGACCCGTGAGTACTCTCGCATCGTACGGTAGTAGTTTTCTTCTTCCATATCCATAGACCTTCCGCCCGGCATTACAGGGAGCCTTCACTAAATAGACAATGTCAGCAATAAAATCGGAAATTTAGAATCTATCCATGAGCGAAAAATAGGTTTGCGACCCGCCGGACACGCGAGCAAAAAAATAGCGGGGCTCGAAAGCCCCGCCGGAACAAGCTCTGAATCGAAATTTTTATTGGGGCTATCCCAGGTAAAATCCCGTCGGGTCGATATTGCGAAGAACCGTGATTTCCTCCTCGGTCGGCGCTTCAGTCTCCTTTACATCCGGTGCAATCTTCAGCTCGAAGGAACAGTTTGCCTTGACTTTCTCAACCGACTGGCCGGGATAGTATTCGGCCAGATACATTTCGCAGGTCTTCTCGTCGAACCTGTAAACGCCCATGGTGCTGACCACGACCGAAGGGCCGCCGCCGATCATTCCGCAACGCTCACGCGCGCCGGGGCCGTCCAGGTATCCGGGAGTCGTGAGATAGTCAACCTTTTCAACAAACTTCTTCGGGTCCTGGGGCATGATCGCGAGGACCCGCTTGCCCGAGGTAGCCATGTCGTTTGCGCCCCCGCTGCCGGCAAAGTAAGTGAAAGATTCCGGCTTGTTCCAGTCGCCGACGCCCGTTGAGTTAATATTGCCGTATTTATCGATCTGAGCACCTCCAATGAAAGCGACGTCAACTTCGCCTCTTTGGAGGGCCGCCATCGTCGAGAGCATTCCGAAGGTAGCGTCACCATTGCAGAAAAGAGCCGGGTCATCAACCGTGATAGCAAGTCCGGGAGGAGCGGTGGCACGGATGGAGCCGCCCTCGGTGAAAAGAATCATATTCGGCGCATGCGTGGCCATTGCAAAGCTCACCACCACCAAAGGCAATCCCACGCCCGCGAATACGACTTCATTATCCAAAATTTCCTTTGCACAACGGACGACCATGAGTTCAGTCAATTTATAATTTGCGGCATGCATGTTTGTTCTCCTTTGCGATCTTTATCGGCCAGGCCTAAGCTTTGATGTGCTCATCGGTATACTGCGGCACACCTTTCCAAACGGCTGGATCGTGATAGCCATAATCAACCTGATACTTCGGTTTGAACCCGAGTACGGGCTTGAGCCTGTCAAGACCTTCCTGGCCGAACTTGGAGATATACTTTTTGATGTAGGCATTCTGGTCTTCGCAGCCATATACCCATTCGTCCAAGAATTTCGGAAGAAGTTCCGCGCTTCTTTCATACTTGCCCTGGTATTGACTGAAGCGGATATCGAGACCGTAATAGCCGCGGCATGCCGAAGGATGCGCCCCGAACGGACAATGAACGACGGCAAGAGTTTTGAAATAGGGCACTACGGTGCGGTCGGGGTCGGCCCTTATCACTTCCGGTTCGACTATTTCCTCGGCTGTGACGATGACCCCTCTTTTTGCGCCCATGGCTCCGAACTCGTCGGTAACTCCACGGGTACCCCAACTCATGACGTTTCCGAGCCGGTCGGCCACCTGGGCATGAATTATGGCTACATCGGCACGCCATGCTCTAACGGCAACGATATTCTCGCCGGTAAAGGGATCTTTGACCATCGCCAGATCCATCGGGTTGAGCTTGAGCATATCCGTTCCAATATTGCCGCGCACCGGCAAGAAGGGCACTCCGAGGAAGCCCGCTATCAAGGCGCTCGTTGCGGCGAAATTGGAAACATCATATCTTTTTGTCACTTTGGTCTGGAAAGCACGTCGGATCGCATAAGGAGCCTTCACGTACCAGTTCATTATCCAGGCGGAATGAATTTCCTTGACGCAACCGGCTCCGACCAGGATGTCAAGACCGCCTACGTCGGTAGACGATTCGACGGTGATCAAATCCCTTTTTCTCTGCCTGATGATTTCATGGGTGAGCGCCATCGGGACCATGATCTGGAAGCCGCCATAATAGATCGTGTCCCCGTCCTGTATGAACTTGGATACCGCATCCTTGAGTGACATCAACTTGTCAACAGCCATTTCTAACCCTCCTCCTAATAATGAGAATTGAAAATCAATCGACCGGGATCGGGATAAAAGCCTCGCACCTCCTCGCTAGGGCTCGACGAACCCCCTTTTTATCAATTCGCTATAACAGTCTCTACACAGATAATAGACGCGAACATTGCCGCAGCCCGTTCCATATAACTGCAACAAAAAGGAGCACGTCGGGCAGCTTTGCAGCATGCAACGGTGATCACAAAACTCGAACGCCCCTTCCGGCCTGCCGCACTCATCACAGGTGTTTTGAAATTCTTCCATCATCATACAAACCGGGATTGTGAATGAATCGTCTTAAAAATCGGGTACTACCCTGCCCTTTCATTCGAGAAACAACGTCCGAGTGGAGAATGCATAAGAAGAGAAACAGCAGATAATAGAAAGCGCGCATGGAGGCGATAAGCCGCTTGCGTGGCGGCTTGAGAGCAAGAAACGGTCGATGAGCGAGAACGGGGGAAGAAAATTCCGGCGCCGGAGCAGCAAAAGATATTTGTGATTCCCCGCACGTGATTATTCTTCGTACTGTGCCTTTATGTCAAGGACAAATTTCCAATATCCGGGCTTGTTCGAGATCATGAAGCAGGGTCTGAAAAAATAGTTTTTGAAATTTTTCTCATGTTTGACTACTTTGTATTCCAACACGCCGGACATTGTGCATTTTTACTCTTCGTCCCCTTTTTCAGGCAAAAGGGCCACAGCCATGAGCAACTCGAAGCTGATCACTTTGCAGCAGGCCGCCGAGGTCGTCAAGAACGGATCTATAATTACTTTTTCCGGATTCACAATATGGCGACGGCCGTGCAGTTTTGTTTTTGAGCTTATTCGCCAGGGAAAAAGCGATCTGCACCTGATCGAAATCAACAGCGGCCCACATTCGGAGTTCCTGATCGGGGCAGGCTGCGTATCCATATGGGAATCGTCCTGGATAGGACATGAAACGTATGGGAAATATGGAGCAAACCTATCCCGGCGGATCAAGAACAAGGAAATCATCTACGAGGACTATACTCACTTCGAAATGGGATTCCGGTTTCTGGCCGCCTCGGCGGGAATGCCTTTTATTCCTACCCAGACAGCCCTGGGGACCGACATCCACAATCCGGAATATGACATGCTGGGGCGTGCGGGCCTCAGGGATGGACACAATCCCAAGATTCCGAAAAAGAAGTACGAAATCATCGAAGATATGTTCTTTCAAGGGGGTCAGCAGGTTCTCCTTCCGGCGGCCAAGGCCGACGTCGCCGTTCTTTGCGTTCAGCAGGCAGGTACCGGGGGAACGGTGAGGATTGAAGGCCAGTTCTTCGCAGATCCCGAAATTGCACGGGCGGCAGACACCACGATTGTCATAGCCGAAGAGATCGTTCCGGAAGAATACCTTCGCAGAGAACCCCGTCTCAATACCATACCCGGGCTCATCGTCGACTATATCGTCGAAGCCCCGTATGGAGCTCATCCCACCGGCATGTCCGGTTTTTATGATGCCGACGGCGATTTTATACGCAACTTTTATATGCAGACAAGGACGCAGGAAGGTTTCGACGAATTCGCCCGGGAATGGATTCACGGAGTCAGCCCAAAGCAATATCTCGAAAAACTCGGGGCCTCCCGCCTTGTCGCTCTAAGGGCCACACGGGCCATGGGGTTCGGCGCCAGGACCGACAAAGGGTAAACCGATGCAGGCACAAAAGCAGACCAAAGAAGCGGAATTTACTCTGGCCGATCTCATGACTGTTGCGGCCAGCCGTGAAGTGGCGGACAACGAAGTGGTGTTTGCGGGCATGGGGATGCCCATGATGGCTGTCATGCTTGCACAAAAGACCCACGCCGCTCATCTCAAACTGATTTTTGAAGCAGGGACTTTTGACTCTCACCCAGTCTCGCTGCCTACATCCGTCGGGGACCCGAGGTGCGAAACCGGCTCATCGAGGTCCTCAGGTCTTTGTGAAACATTCTTCCTGGCGCAGCGCGGCTACGTTGACATGGGATTTCTCACCGGAACCGAAATAGATGAATACGGTAACGTCAATACAACCGTCATAGGCGACTACCTCGATCCGGAACTCCGTCTCACGGGAAGCGGCGGCAACCCGGACATCAACTCTTTTGCCCGGCGCATAGTGTATATAATGATACAGGAACCGCGGCGCTTCATGAAGGAAGTCAGCTACATAACCAGTCCGGGATGGCGGGTCAAGAAGTGGCCCTCGGGCCAATTCGTTCACAGGCGGGAACTTTACGGCAGTGCTTTTCGAGGCGGCCCTTCCGCTGTGATCAGCACGGCCGGTGTCTTCCGGTTCGACCAGCAGACAGGGAAGATTTATCTCGATACATTCCATCCCGGGCAATCACCGCAATCAATCGCAATGCTTTGTCAATTCGACCTCGATCTGAGCCGGGTACGCGGTGAAACCCAGGCGCCTACACCGGAAGACCTCTACCTGATTCATGAAGTACTGGACAGTGACGAAATCTTCCTTCCTAAAGCAAGGGCGTAGAATCGGCGGGGGTCTTCCAACATGAGCATTACGGGAAACAGGTTTTAGAATGGCCAACTCAAAGAGACGTATCCTTTTATTGACGGACGGTTCGGACCAGTCCTATGAAATGGTTTCCTATATAAGCAGAGCCTATCTACTCTGGCAGACTGAAATCGTGCTGTACAATATTCTCGATCCCGTGCCTGATTCTTTCTGGGATTGGGAAAAAGAGCCTCTCGACCCCCAATATGTCGCCAGCCTGAAGGATTGGGAAAAGCAGAAGGAAACAAAAATCATGGAGTTCATGAACCGCGCCTGCCAAACTCTTATCAATGCGGGAGCCCAGGAGGATTTGATAAAGCTCAAAGTTCAAAGACGGCGCGCAGGAATTGCAAGGGATGCCCTCGTTGAAGCCAAAACCGGCTATGACGCCGTCGCCTTGGGACGCACCGGACAGGGAGCCACTGTACAACCCGCCCTTGGCGGCGTCGCAGCAAAACTTCTCGCCAGCCTTACCAATGTTCCCCTGTGCATTGTCGGTGGAAAACCCAAACTCGGACGCATTTTGGTTGGACTTGACAGTTCGGCGGGAGCTTCGAGGGCCGCAAAATTCGTCGCCAAAAACCTGAGCGCCAGTGACCCGGCAGTGATCCTGGCCCACATCGTGCGTAATCCCGAAAGAACCAACCCGGAATTCGCTTCCGAGCCCTATATCCAACATATTCAAAAAATCATCGAGAATGCTCAAAATGCAATCACGCCGGTTTTCAACAAAACGAAAAAGTCCCTGGCCCAGGCCGGCGTCAAGCAGTCCCGAATCACCACGAAGGTTATCACGGGGGCGGTCAGCCGCGCCGGTGCTCTGCTCGATGAGGTGCGGCACGGCCTTATCGGCTCCCTTGTAATCGGCAGAAGAGGAGTTTCCGAGGTCGCACAGTTTCAGATGGGGCGCGTGGCGGCTAAACTTACGCAAATTTCGGACGACATAGCGCTGTGGATTGTCGCTTAGTGTCGCATTCCTCAAATAATTGTGACGGAACTTGGTTTCCTGGTGCACTGGAATGTATACATGGACTTAAGGAATGCAACACCAGCAATCCGCCGTCTACTTCGGTTTTATCGCGGTGACAAGACAGTCCATTCTCTCTCCCGATCGAACCTGTTTGATACTGGCAAAGCCGGCATCCTTCAAGGCATCTTCCACCTCACTCATGGTATAGGTGTCGCCGCCACGGGTGTTTACCAGCATGTTTATCGCGAAGAGTGCTCCTTCGGGCGGCCAGGTCCTCGATTCATCCATAATGTGATCGCGAATGACGAGCATGCCCCCCGGCCCCAAAACCCGAAATATTTTACCATACAACATCGCGTTCTGCTCGGGGCTGTTCTGATGGATGATTGCAGAAAGCAGCGCCAAATCGCAGCCGCCTGGAAGTTCGTCCCGGTAGAAATCACCTGCAACTAAAGCGGTCCGGTCCATAACGCATTCCGATCCCACGCGTTCACGAGCCATTTCGATCACGTCTTCGAGGTCGAAAATAACTGCCTGTAATTTGGGATTCCGTTTCAAGAAGGCTATGGTGTACGTTCCGGAGCCCCCACCGATGTCGAGCAGTTTGTTGAAGCCGCTCAGGTCGAGCGAACCGGCGATATCTTCGGAAAGAGTTCTCCCGATAACATGCATGGCGCCGATAAACGCCCGCCTGCTATCCGCGTCCATAACTCCGGGCACCTCCGACTCGGAACCGGAGCCCTTTTCGACAATCATGGAGAGTTCGCTCCACGTTTCCCAAAGCCTGCTCATGTGAAGGATCATGGGAAGCGCGGATGCCGGATGCCTGGACGACAGCGCGGCGCCTTCTTCTGTAAGTGAATAGGCGTTCTCCTCCTTGGCCAGGTAACCGAAAGTAACGAGACAATCCAGAACGCGAGCCAAAGGTCTGAGCGATAAGCCCTTCTTCTCGGCGATTTTCTCCGCCGTGCGGCATCCATCCTCTATGGCCGTGAACAGGTCCAGTTCAGCGGCTGTCAGAATAATCCGGCTTTTCATGAATGCCCTGGCAATAGCCATTATGTCGTCTTTTTTTTCCATGCAGCCCCTTTCGTAATGTGGGATGAATCGCATTCAGTGTGTGCACTCTATAGCACGGTTCGTAGGGAATCAACAATCGAGAGGAAGCAGTGAGCCGGCGGATCGGTGAAGCAGGGACGGGAATTTCCCCAGAAATTCATTCCTGCTTGATTTGTAACCGTTAACGTGCTAGAAAAACAGATTGATAAGCATTCTGGTGGGTGTAGCTCAATTGGTTAGAGCACTGGGTTGTGGCCCCAGAGGCTGCCGGTTCAAGTCCGGTCACTCACCCTCTGAGAAAGTAAGGATTGAAGCCAACTTGCAGACATGTAGGTTGGCTTTTTTCATTTCTTTTTTTCTTCTCGGTCAAGGTGTTTGGTCAAGGATACCGCAAAAAAGACACATGCTACAGCCTGCAATTTGGAACCCCTGTAACACTTCTGGTTTATACAAGCAAACGGGAAAGGGCTGCCGAAGCCGCCCTTTCCCGTTTTCCTCCCAATTTCAATGAGCCGGCATTATCTGATAATGTTTGTCACTGTTTGCAGCATTTCGTCAGCCGTTGTAATGCTTTTCGAATTTGCGCTGTAGTCGGACTGGTAAATGATCATATTTACCATTTCTTTGCCCAGGTCCACATTAGAGCCCTCGATTGCCGAAGATACAATACTTCCGGCCTGCCCTACTCCTCCGGTGCTGTCTATGGGTGTACCCGCGCTTGCCCCGGGAGTATAGCGATTATCCCCAACTCTCGTGAGACCTTGCGGGTTTGGGAACGTGCTCACTCGGATGGTGCCGAGACTCACGGTGGATGTTCCGCCTGGAAGCGTACCGTAAATAGTGCCGGTTCCCTGCTCGATACTGTAACTCGTATATACTGGTGTGGCCGGGTTTGCTTCGATCCGGATCGCAGATCCGGTCGAACCCAATACTTTATCTCCTTCCATATTGGTCAGCCAACCATTGGCATCCATCTGGAAGGTCCCGTCCCTGGTGTAACTAATCACATTGTTGGAGTCCTCGACGCTAAAAAAGCCGTTTCCCTGGATCATTGCATTGGACCACGTACCTGTTTGCAGGGTGGGGCCGGTTGCAAAATCGGTCGTTACCCCAAGCAAATCCGAACCCGCTCCCTGGCTCACGGTGTTAGTCGACTGATTGGCCATAAAGCCGCTGACCAAGTCGCCAAACACACCGCTGTTCGATTTGTAGCCCGTCGAGTTCGCGTTCGAAATGTTGTCGCTTACTATCGACAGAGCCGTCGAGAATGTATCCAGACCGGCTACCCCATTAAACATTGAATTGCTTAATCCCATTTGATTTTCCTTTCGGTGAAAGATTTTAGAGCCGTTATTATCGGTGATATCGAATTTGTAAAACTGGTTCCTGTAATCGAATTCTTACAGCGATCAACTCCCCGCTGTTCCAACTTGAACTATGTTGGAGGCCGAAACTCTGGTTCCGTCGGGTCCCGACAGCGTATAGTATGGACCGGCAGCATCCAGGCTCAGAGAATAAACCTGCCCTTGTATGGTAGTCGGAACGGTCGTCGTGGTCCCGCTCGCATTGGCCGCGCTTACAGTATAAGTGTATGTGCCGTCCGGAACCGTGTTCCCATCCGTCCCCTTTCCATTCCACGCTATATTGTAGTTGCCGGCATCCTGGGCCCCTCTGTTTTCCGAATAGACCACGTTGTTGTTTGAGTCCGTTATCGAAACCGTGACATTCGAAGCCGCTCCCAACTGGTAATTGAGTGTGTCGGCAGCGCCCGACTTCACGTCAACCGTACTCTGAGTCGCAGTCACCTCTTTTCCGACCAGCGAGGCCATATCAGCGTTATTTACCGCCGACTGGTAGCCCTGAATATTGCCGAGAGTCGAATTTGCCTGCGTCAGTTGTTCAACCGTTGAAAACTGAGCGAGTTGCGCCGCCAGTTCATAGGATTGCAACGGATTGGTAGGATCCTGGCATTGCAACTGGGTGAGGAACATCTTCATAAATGAATTGATATCAAAAGCGCTTGCCGTACTCGAAGCGGCCGAAGAGCTCGCCGCCGCTTGTGAATTGACGTTGGAACCGAGCAGACCCGAAATCGACTGCGTGTTCGATATTGACATTTGTTTGTCTCCTCAAAGGTTGCCTTTTCTGAAGTCTTGTCGCAAAGACTTCTGCCGTTTCTCCATGAGCAATACCGATACCAAACTGCGTTTTTTCAAAGAACAATAGTAAAATCGGGATATTACGATTATGGCTCTGTGCGTTTTTCTGGAAGGATTCGGAAAATTTTTCTTGTTCCAGTGCATTTTTTTCCGGTCTGCCCCATATGTCAAAAGGTTGACCTGATCCGGACGCGCCTGGACAGAACCCGCGAGCTAAAAATTCTCACTTTTTGACGGACAATCCGCCACGAGGCTTTCTTCCGGCGATCCGAACAACGGGCTCCGGACCTTCAGTCCGGGAGGGCTTTTAATTCTGGCATGCTCATTGCTGAGGTTGGACCTGAAAGATGCATATCCGAGATCGCAGTAGAACGTTACTTGAAAGGAGCCAGGCGGATGCCTCCCAAAGTTGAAGAGCAAAAACAATCCGAGCAGCCCAAGTCATCCATCAAATTGATCGCAATCATTGTTATTGCGGTGATCCTGCTTGGAGGCGGAGGAGCGGCCGCGTACTTCAAGTTTTTAAAAAAGGCCGACACGGCTGAGCAGGATTCCTCGAAACTGGAACATAGCGTAATTCAAGAATTCGACACGTTCATCGTGAACTTGCGGGACCCAGGCGGTAAGCGTTTTCTCAAACTTGCCATGAAGGCGAGGCTTGAGAACCTTCCGGTTTCCGAGGAATTCAAATCCCGGACTTTTGAAATGCGGGATTTGATCCTGATGATTCTCTCAGGCAAAGAGACCGACGATATAACCAGCCCCGAAGACAAGACCGCATTAAAGCAGGAACTCATCACGGCTCTCAACCGCAGTTTGCACAAAGGGCATGTCCAGGAAATCTATTTCACCGAATTTTTGATCCAGTAAGAGGCAGACAGTTTAAAGATGGAAAAAATCCTCTCGCAAGACGAAGTCGATGCCCTGCTCAAAGGGCTTTCAGATGGTGAAATCGATTCCCCCAGAGAGAATTCGGCGGAAGTTCCCGGGGTTCGCATGTTCGATCTTGCCAACCAGGACAGGATCGTACGCGGGAGGATGCCCACTCTCGACATCATCAACGACCGTTTCGCCAAAATCCACCGGATATCTCTTTCCGGCGCTCTCAGGCGAATGCTCGATATCAATGTCTGCCAGGCAGAATTGATCAAATTCGGTGAATTCATCCGGACTTTGCCGGTACCGACGAGCCTGCACATCCTGAAGGTGGATCCACTGCGGGGACATGCACTCTTTATGGTGGAAAGCCGCCTCATATTCAACCTGGTCGATTGTTTTTTCGGAGGATCGGGCCGGAGCAGCTACAAGATAGAAGGCCGTGATTTTACCTCCATTGAGTACAGGGTCATAAATAAGGTGGTCCATCAGGTGTTAAAGGACCTGGATCAGGCATGGCAACCCATTACGCCGGTGACCTTCAACTTTGTGCGCTCGGAAGTAAACCCCCAGTTCGCAACCATCATCCCCCCGACCGATGTTACCATCGTGGTGCGGTATGAACTGGAAATGGACCGCATGATGGGAAGAATGGCGCTGGTGCTCCCCTATTCCACTATAGAGCCGATCAGGTCAAAACTGTACGCGAGTTATCAAAGCGATCAGCTCGAAGTGGACGTTGAGTGGATCGCCCGGTTGAAGAAACGTTTGCGCGAGTTACCCGTAGAAGTCATGGTCGAACTGGGAAGGGCTCAACTCAAGGGCTCCGAACTTATTAACATGGAAGTTGGCGACGTGATCGTCCTTGAAAATGAAGTGACTCAACCTCTTTCGGTTCTGGTCGAAGGCGTGCCCAAGTTCGGAGCAACCGCCGGAATTTGCCGTGGAAACAGGGCCTTCCAGGTGTGCGGCGACTTAGACGTCTCCGAGTGAGAAGAACAACATCCTACCCGGTGTGGATGAAAGGTGATTGAAAATGCAAAATGAAGACGCTCAATTCCCGATCCTGGAGAGGGGCCACGGTGTAAAAAGCATGAAGGACCTGGAATTCCTGCTCGACATTCCACTGGAAATCTCAGTCGAGCTCGGCCGGACCAAAATGCTGATAAACGATCTTCTCCAACTCGGGCAGGGATCGGTAATCGAACTGACGAAGCTGGCCGGAGAACCCTTGGAAATTCTGATCAATCAGAAATTGATAGCCAGGGGCGAAGCGGTTGTGGTGAACGAAAAGTTCGGGGTGCGGATTACCGACATTATCAGCCCGATAGAACGCGTAAAGCAGTTGGGATAGGCAATTTGGGTGCTCCAGGCAACTTTACGCTTCACCTCTAGCGATGGATGGACGGAAAACGACCGATGGATTTCGCATTGCAACTCTTAAGGCTCGCAGGCAGTCTAGCCCTGGTGCTGGCGATATTCTTCGTCTGCATCTACGGGCTGAAGCGCTGGGGATACCCGCTTCGAAAACCTGCCTCTCAGGCGCTGGTCGAAATCGTATCGAAACATTCCTTCGGTCCACGTCATCATCTGATCCTGGTAAAAGTATCCGGCGCTCAGAGCATCCTAGTCGGCGTTTCGCCGCAGAACATGAATGTGCTTGCAACTATCCGGGACAGTGCGGGCATTTCGGACGACCCCGCGAACATCGAGAAACTATGAGCCATCTTTCCGGGAATTCCTCGGGAATCACCATGCCGGGCCGGCGATCGGAAAGAATATGCCTGGTTGTTACGGCGATTGCCCTTCTCATTCTATTTTCTCCCCTGCTCAACCCCGGCCCATCCTTTGCGGCGGGAATCGATCTTCCGACGCTTCATCTCAATCTGGATGATGCAAAAGGACCTCAGCAGATTTCCGGGGTCCTTCAGATAATATTCCTTCTGACCGTTCTCAGCATCGCTCCCGCAATCCTCATCATGATGACCAGTTTTACCCGGCTGGCAATCGTGCTTTCATTTTTACGGCACGCACTCGGAACGCAGCAGTCCCCGCCCAACCAGATCGTAGCCGGGCTTGCCCTGTTCCTGACATTTTTCATCATGCAGCCTGTCTGGCAAAAGATTCACCAGGAGGCGATAATCCCCTATCAACAGCAGAAGATTACAGGGGAGGAAATGATCGACCGGGGCATCGTGCCTCTCAAAGAATTCATGCTCAAACATACTCACAAGAATGATCTTGCTCTTTTCGTTTCGATTTCCAAGCAGGAACAACCTCAAAACGCGGACGCGCTGTCCATAACGACTGTCATTCCCGCCTTTGTGATAAGCGAGATTACAACGGCTTTCCAGATCGGGTTTATGCTCTATATCCCTTTTATAATTCTGGATATGGTGGTTTCCAGCATCCTCCTCTCGATGGGTATGATGATGCTGCCCCCCGTCATGATTTCGCTCCCCTTCAAGCTAATGCTCTTTGTCCTGGTGGACGGATGGAATCTTCTGATTGGATCTCTCGTAAAAAGCTTTCAATAAAAGGATGCAGAAATGAACTATGAGTTCATCCTCGGCCTCAGCAGGCAGGCCCTCGAAACCATGCTCATGGTGAGCCTTCCCGTGCTAGCACTGAGCATGATAGTGGGCTTGGTGATCAGCGTGTTTCAATCGGTTACGCAGATCCAGGAAATGACCATAACCTTCGTTCCGAAGGTGGTAATCACCTTTCTTGCACTTCTGGTTTTCGGCTCATGGATGCTCTCCAAAATGGCCGGATTTCTTCGGGAGGTAATCCTGAGCATCCCCGATATGGTAGGATAATCCTTGGTCACCCTCAATATCAATATCACCGAAGTGGCCATATGCCTTGCCATAATACTGCGGCTGAGCGTCATCCTGTTCATGCTGCCCATATTCAACGCAGGTCAGATTCCAAACAATATCAAGGTCTGTACCATACTCGCCCTGGCGTTTATGCTTTTCCCCTTTATCAAGCATGATATGCAGCCGATTGCCCTCGATTCGGGCTCGATTGTTTTCATTATCGTCGGTGAACTGATCTTCGGAATCGTTCTCTCCACCTCGATGCTTCTCGTCATCAGTGCTTTTGCGTTCGCCGGCGAACTTATCAGCTTCGAGATGGGACTGGGGTTTGCGCAGGTAGCAGATCCCCAAACCGGCGGGGACTCCACGCTCCTGAGCGTCTTTGCGCAGTTGTTTGCGCTCATGATCTTTTTTTCTCTCAATGTGCACCACTTTATTTTGAAACTCATCGTCGAGAGCTTTAAAACCGTTCCCGTGGGCACATTCACCCTCGATACGGTCCTATTCACCAAAATCATATTCCTCATGGGCCAGCTTTTCGTACTCGCCCTCAAGCTGGCCGCCCCTGTAATTTCGGTACTCATCCTCACGCAACTCTCAATGGGCCTGATGTCCAAATTCGCCCCCCAGGTAAACATCCTCACCACCAGCTTCCCCCTTACCATCGGCATCGGGTTCGTCCTCATGAGCTTGACCATGATTATCTGGAAAGACATGGCTGCTCACTTTTTTGTCGATCTTTTGCATTTTCTGGGAAACCTGGTCAGATAAACAACTCATCGAGCCCCAATTGGAATGTTTTGCGCATAAGCGTTTCCCGGCTTTGCATTTCACGCTCGGGAAACTTCCGGGCATACGCCTTGGGCCCTGGATTATTGCGCCCTGAACAATAAATGACTCAAGCTGAGCGTCTTGGAACCCGGCCAAAAAATTGACCGGACAAAGCAATTTTGACATTCTAATCGGGTAATCAAAGTGAGTGCATCCGGGCAGGAAAAAACAGAGCAACCTACCGGGAAACGCAGACTGGAGGGGCGCAAGCGCGGCCAAATCGCCAAGAGCCGCGACCTGACCTCCGTGGGGATACTCCTGGCAGGCGGCATCACAATCTATCTGTCCAAAAATCTCATCTATTCCCAATTTCAGCGATTGATCGAATCACTCTGGTCACAAGAATCATTCATCGACCCGGGCTATTTTTATTCCGGCTTTGCGACTCATCTCATCTTTTCCGTATGTTACATGATCGGCCCCGTGGTCATGGCCCTCCTCATTACGGCAGTCTTACTCAATGTCTGCCAGATGAAGGGCTTCGTCATATCATCCGAGGCCATGAAGATCAGTTTCTCCAACATGAACCCTATCAGCGGGTTTCGCCGCATGATCTCTCTGCGCTCTCTGACGGAACTCATCAAATCCATAGCGAAGATAACGATTGTCTTCTGGGCCATCTATTCGGTTTTATGGCCGGAGCGCGCCTCACTCCTCGAACTGGCCGGGGCGGAGATTTCCGACATTATGCAGGCTATCGGCATGTTCGGTCTCAAAATTCTCATCCGCGTCTCGGGAATCATGCTGTTTGTCGGCCTTCTGGATTTCATGTACCAGAAATGGCAGAACACAAAAGATCTCAAGATGACCCGCCATGAGGTCAAGGAAGAGGCAAAGCAAAGCGAAGGCAATCCTCAGATCAAGTCCCGAATCCGAGCTCTCCAGAGATCGCTGTTCAAACAGCGGATGCTCTCCAAAGTCCCCAAAGCTAGCGTGATCATAACCAACCCGACCCACTACGCAGTGGCTATCCTCTATAAATCCGGGATGGAGGCCCCGATCATAATAGCCAAGGGAATGAACTTTCTTGCATTCAAGATCATGGAGATCGGAAGGAAACATAGTGTTCCCATCATTCAGAGTCCGCCTTTGGCACGTGCTTTGTATAAACAGGTTAAGGTGGACGAAACGATACCGGTAACACTCTACCGGGGCGTTGCGAAGATTCTGGCATACATCTATCAACAAAAACAGGCATTACGGCGGAATCAGAATGGCTAAAGAAGCAGTTGCACAAAACCAGATTTTAGATCGACTGAAGGCCGCTTCCGACGGCGACGCCTTAATGGGCATCGGTGTGGTTGTCGTGCTTTCCGTCATGCTTTTGCCACTGCCCAGTAGTTTTCTTGACGTTTTGCTCATCGTCAATATCTCGTCGGGCCTGGTAATCCTTCTGACGGCGATCTACAGCAAAAAGCCCCTGGATTTCGTCGTTTTTCCCTCGATGCTCCTCATAACCACTCTTTTCCGTATCTCGCTGAACGTGGCGAGCACCCGGCTCGTTTTGCTCCATGGCCATGAAGGCACCCAGGCCGCGGGACAAGTAATCAACGCTTTCGGCAATTTCGTCGTCGGCGGAAACTATGTCGTCGGGTTTGTTCTTTTTGTGATCCTGGTGATCGTCAACTTTATGGTCATTACCAAGGGGACCGAGCGCATCTCCGAGGTCGCAGCGCGTTTTACCCTGGACGCCATGCCCGGAAAGCAGATGAGCATCGACGCAGACCTCAATACCGGGTTGATTGACGACCGGGAAGCTCGCAGACGCAGGGACCTGATCCGCCAGGAAGCAGACTTTTACGGAACTATGGACGGCGCGAGCAAATTCGTTCGCGGAGATGCCATAGCCGGTATCCTGATAACGTTCATCAACATACTCGGAGGGCTGGCGATCGGCATTCTACAAAATGGAATGCCCCTGGGGGAGGCTTTCAGGAACTACACTCTCCTTACCGTAGGTGACGGTCTCGTGTCACAAATCCCAGCTCTCATAATATCGACCTCAGCCGGTATCCTGGTGAGTCGCGCCGCTTCGGATATGGGGATGGGAGCGGCTTTTGGAAAACAGTTCACGATGCATTCAAAACCACTGTCTATTACGGCGGTGATGCTCTACCTCCTCTGCCTTATGCCCGGTTTTCCCGCTTTTCCTCTTTTCCTGGTCGGATCGGTCCTGCTCGGAATCTCCTTCAAGATTTCAGGGAAGCACAAATCCGAAGCCGCCGGAAACCCGGAAGTGGACGCAACCGGAGTGGAAACGGTTCGTGAAACCTCCGACCTTCCCCCTCCACTCGATATTCTGGAACTCGAACTTGGCTATGGATTGATTCCGCTGGTAGATGAAGCACAAAACGGCGACCTCCTGCCTCGGATCAAAGCCATCCGGCAGCAGCTTGCCATGGAATTCGGCATTCTCGTTCCGGCCCTGCACGTTCGGGACAACCTGCAACTCAAACCCGCCGAGTACAGATTGCTGCTCAAAGGCAATGCGGTCGGGAAGGGTGAGATCATGGTCGGACACTATCTGGCCCTGAGCCCGGGCGAGGTCAGCATGGAACTGCAGGGCGTTCCGACCAGGGACCCGGCATTCGACCTGCCGGCCACATGGATTCCAGATAACAAACGCGATGAAGCTTCACGGGCCGGCTACACGGTAATCGACCCCTCGACTGTTGTCGCCACACATTTAACCGAACTTTTCAAGAAATACGCGGATCAAATGCTCACGCGGCAGTCCGTCCAGCAGTTACTCGATAATCTTGCGATCCATCAACCCAAGCTTGTCGACGAACTCGTGCCGAACCTGCTCTCACCCGGAATTATTCAAAAGGTGCTCCAGAACCTTATCCGCGAAGGTGTTTCCGTTCGCGATCTTCAGACGGTTTGTGAAACCCTGGCCGACTTCGCGCCGCTCACCAAAGATGCAGACCTTCTCACGGAATACGTCCGCCAGGCCCTGGCGCGCACGATAACGCGCCCCTATGAAACCGAAGACCACAAGTTCCCTGTGCTCTCGCTTCAACAGGGCCTGGAAGAGAGGCTGGCACGAGGAATCCAGAAGTCCGACAACGGGACCCTCCTGAACCTGGACCCCGGATTCCTGCAACAATTCATCCAGGCAACCAGCAATGAGGTCAAACGAGCGGTAAGTCTGGGCCATCACCCGGTCCTGCTTTGTTCTCCCGTGGTCAGACGGCACCTCAAGAAGCTTCTGGAACGATTTCTTCCGGACGTGGCGGTAATCAGCCATAACGAACTGAGCACCTCACTCGAGATTCGCTCGGTAGGGATAATCAGGATGGACTATGCAAGTTAGAACCTTCAAAGCTCCTACCATGGAAAGGGCGCTTGCCCAGGTAAAGAAGGAACTCGGGCCTGACGCGATCATCCTGAACAGCCGGCAGGAACGTTCCGCCGCGGGCGAGACCGGCTTTGAAGTCACCGCCGCCCGCGATCAGCAGTCGTTACAGGCCGGCGCCTCCAATCCCGAGGGCGGCAGGAACGATATTTCGGCTGACATGCAAACCAGCATCGAGGAGATAAAGGGTTTCCTCTCGCTACTCATCTCCTCGAAAGACTATTTCAGTCAATTACAAATGCAGCAACCGGTCGCGGAGATATACCATTCACTGCTTACCCGAGGATTCGACGAGAAGCAGATATACTCCCTTCTCAACAAAGTGGCTTCAGACCTGGACGGCGGCGGCGCCTCCGACAAGCGCCGCATATTCGATGCTTTCTGCGCCCGGTTTTTTGCCAAGATCCGCATTGCCAAGCCGTTCCGGAGCATTCCCCATACGAGTGGCGCTGCGGCCGTATTCACCTTCGTCGGTCCAACGGGGGTGGGCAAGACCACTACACTCGCCAAACTGGCGGCCTATCTCAAGATTAAACGGCAGCTCGATCTGGGAATCGTTTCCATCGATACGTACCGCATAGGCGCGGTCGACCAGCTTCAAACCTATGCAAACATCCTGGACATACCATTCAGCGTTGCCCAGAGCAAAAAGGAATTCGCAAACGCCCGTGAGGAATTTCGGCATAGCGATGTCATTCTCGTAGATACCACCGGGCGGAATTTTCTCAACCGGGATCACGTGAGGGACTTGCAGGCACTTTTCGATGAAGGCCCCAAGGTCAATCACTTCCTCGTGCTGAGTTCAACAGCAAAAGACGAAGATGTGCGGCAGACGATTTTCCATTTCCGTGAAGTGGACATCCACAGCCTCATTTTCACCAAACTCGATGAAACCATCCACCATGGATGCATGCTCAACCAACTGCTCCGGTTCAATTACCCGATATCCTATCTGGGCACCGGGCAGAGAGTTCCGGAAGATGTCGAACCGGCCACACAGAAGCGGATTCTCTCGTTTCTGCTCCCGGTCAGGAATCAGAATGCATAAAGAGGGGACAATAATGGATCAGGCGCTAGGACTCAGGAAAAAAGGAAACGGCGAAATCATGTCGCCCCGTCCGCTTTCCAGCACCGGGCCTCCGCTTAAAAAACCGATCAGGGTTATGGCGGTAAGCAGCGGAAAAGGCGGCGTAGGGAAGAGCAACGTAGTCATAAATTTGGCATTGGCATTTGACCGGAGGGGTATGAAGGTACTGATTATGGATGCCGACCTCGGTCTGGCTAACATCGACGTACTACTCGGACTCACTCCAAAGTACAACCTGAGTCATGTGCTGAGTGGGGAAAAGCAACTTGAAGAGGTGCTGATAGACGGTCCCGGCAACGTCAAGATCATGCCTTCGGGTTCGGGAGTGCACGAACTCACAAGGCTAACGGATGAGCAGAAGCTCTTTATGCTCGAACTCCTGGAGGGGCTCGAAACCGATATCGATATCCTCCTGATAGACACGAGCGCGGGGATATCGGATACCGTGCTCTATTTCAATCTCGCGGCGCACGAAAAAATAATCATCGTCACTCCGGAACCCACTTCACTTACCGATGCCTATGCTCTCATCAAGGTACTCTACTCAAGACACGGCGAACGGCATTTTCGAGTCCTGGTAAACTCAAGCACCAACGAACTCAGCGGCAAAGCCATATTCGCCAAGATCAGCAAAGTGGCGGACCATTTCCTGGACGGACTTTCGCTCGATTACCTGGGCACCATCCCCCACGATATATACGTCACAAAGTCCGTGCTCAAGCAGAGGGCGCTGCTCGAACTGTTTCCAGATACGCCCGCTGCCAAGGCATTTGTGCAAGTTGCCGACCATATCCGTAAAACTCCACCTTTTATGAACCAAGGGACGATTCAGTTCTTCTGGAAGCGGCTATTAAACGTCTAATTCGAATGGGGCACGAAAGATCATGGAACAGCAAAATACAGTCCGGAAAAACCCCTATTTCAACCAAGTGGGGGAAAGCTGCTCGGCCCAGACCGACAAAGAACGAGCCATCCTGGAACATAGCGACCTGGTGAAGTTCATTGCGTTGCGGCTGATTTCGAGGCTTCCCGACCATATCTCGATCGACGATCTCATGAGCGCGGGAATCCTGGGCCTGATAGATGCAATTGAAAAATACGATTCGAGCCAAGGGATTCCCTTCGAGTACTACGCGAAAATTCGCATCAAGGGCGCCATGCTTGACGAGATTCGTTCGATGGACTGGGTACCGAGATCGCTTCGCCAGAAGAGCGGCATGCTGGAGAAAGCCTGCGTATCGCTGGAGCAGCGCTTTGGCCGCGATCCAACCGACGATGAAATAGCGGCGGAGCTGGGGCTCGCAATAGACGAACTTCAGAAGCTGCTCGATGAGATCAAGGGAATATCCTTTTTGCCCGAAAATATTCATGAGGTGATCCGGGAAAACAGGGAAGCCCACATGCTTGCATCCGGGTCCGAAGAACTCTTCGACAGCGCTTACAGGCATGAAATCCAGAAGCACCTGGCCGAGGCCATAGTCGGTCTTTCCGAAAAGGAACAGCTCGTCTTGTCACTTTATTACTATGAAGAGCTCACCATGAAGGAAATCGGGGCTGCTCTGGGCTATACCGAATCCAGGATCTCCCAACTCCACACCAAGGCAGTTCTTAAGCTGAAAACAAAGCTGGCCAAAAAATTAAAGGCCGAAGACCTGCCCGGGTTCATCGCACAGGGAGATCTCAGGGCGATTCAACCCAAGAGGATTCAGGCACAGCAATCGGCCGTGATGAAATAGAACGGCCCCGGAAAGAGTAAAAATGGCCGGTGAGCTAAAGAAGAAGGTACTCACCCGGACTCAGACGGCAACCACCGAGCCCGAAGTAGTCCGGGATGCCGCAATTGAAACGGGGCAAGGCGGTGCTCCGGGGGAAACCGGCAAGACCGGAGGCCCGACAGCCGGCTCCTGTCAAAATCCGGAAGGCAAGTCCCATGGCGAGCCCGACCGACGCGAAGACGAGAGCAGAAATGCAGGCGACCCGCACAGTGCTGATTCCCAGCGAAAACGCGCATTTATTCCAAAGGTCGGCATCTTTTGGGTTCCAGCGCTAATCCTCGTATTGGGCGCAGGGCTCATCTTATTTAAATCCGACTCACTTTTTCATGGAGGAGCTTCGGAAAATAAGCTCGAGCCCGTCACTAACATAAAAAGGCCCGTCCCCATCCCGGATTACCGCGAAATACTCGATTTCATAATTCTCAATGAAACCGAGCGCAACAAGACAATGGTTGCCCTGCGAATGGAATTCGCCTTCCACAGCCCGGCGACTTATCAGAACTTCAAAGACCAGAACGTACTTTTTCGCGATACGGTTTATTCTTTTCTCCTGCGACAGAACGCCCTGAAAAACACGCACGGTTCATGGCACACGGTAGTGGAAAAGGATCTTTACGAATACCTGAGGGTTAAGCTGCCTCAAAGCAAAGCTGATCAAATTCGTCTAACGCAGGTGGAGAATCTCTAAAAGGCGCCCCCAAATGGAATCCCTTTTGACAATGTTTGAACATAATCCCCTTCTCGGCAGTCTTTCCCAAATTACCATGGATGTACTTATACTAGGATTGTTAGCCGCCGTTTTGTTCGGAAAAAGACAGAGCCTTTCAAAGAAGGACGGACAGGTTCTCGATTCTTTTCAAAAAATAATCGAAGAAACGAAAACGATTTCACGCGACTTCGAGGTGAACCTTCAGCAGAGGCAAAATCTGATTCAACATGTAACCGCCAGCTTGGACCAGCGTATCGCGGAAGCACAGAAAATGTGCGAAAAGCTGGAGCAGTCGATGCACCAACTGGTCCAAGTAAATACCGATATCGAGACAAAAACGACTGCGATGGGGAATGCCAGGACGCGAAACTCCGATCACCAGAAAATCGTTCTCCTGGCGCAAAAAGGCATGAGTGCCCCGGAAATAGCAAAGAATCTGAAAAAACCTCTCGGAGAAATCGAGTTGATCCTCAATTTGCAGAAAATCTCTCTGTAACAACCTGCTCAAGGAGGCATAAACACAGTCGAAAACCGCGTAATATCGGAACACCCAGGCTCAATAGTTTTCGAAGTTCTCCACCCCAGTTGCCCTGGAAAGTTTCAGTTGGGAAAGGTTCACCGTCCAGGAGGCCAAATCGGAAAGGCTGGTTGGAAAACGCAGGCGTGAAAGGATGGATTTCAGACTGTAAAATTGGCGGTACATGCCCGCAATCCTCGCCTCCAACTCCTGTGGCGAGAAGTGCCTGGGATTGAAATAACATATAGTTCCAGGCCATCGGCTAATCTCGTCGTGATTAATCAGCCGGCCTTCGCTGCTCAGCCGATCATACAGCGGCGTACCTTTGTGCGGAGTCAGGATATTGAAGTAGGCCACAGGCACTTCGTGTTTTTTGAGGAAATCCATAGTCGAGTCGAAAATGTTCGGATGGTCCGTATCGTAGCCCAGCACAAAATTTAACGAGAAGCTGATCCCCCTGGCATGCAGGTTCTTAATGAGCTCATCGTAATGTCTCACCTTGTTCGTTCTCTTGTTCATGCTGGTCAGAGTTGCCTGGTCGATACTCTCCATTCCTATATTGACGTGCAGAAGGCCGCTGCGCTTGGCCAGGTCCATAAACTCCCTGTCTCGGCAAAGATTTGAGGACCACAGGGCGGACCAGCGTATTCCGAGGGGAAGCAGCGCCTGCATGAGTTCCATAGTATGTTTCTTCTTTCCGGCAAAGGTGCTGTCCGCAAAAAGAATGTATTTCGCCCTGCTTTCCTTTATCTCCTCAACAACTTCTGAAACCGGACGGAAACGGTAGGTCCTTCCCAGGTAAAAGCGTTCGGCGCAAAAATCACAGCGGAATGGACACCCGCGGGATGTCTGGACCGCAAAAGTTTTGAACCGGCTGAAGCGTCGGAAATCGACGAGGTTGTAGCGGGGGCTGGGAAGTCCACTCAAATGGTGTGGCAGCTCGGCTTTATAGATCTTTTGAAGCCGGCCCCCCGCAGCATCTTCGAGCATCCTGGGCCAGATGACCTCTCCTTCTCCAACTCCAACGGCATCACAGTGCTGCGCCATCTCCCCGGAAAAGAAATAACTATGAGGCCCACCCATGATAACCGGAACCCCCCTCGCTCTGAACCGGTCGGCGACATCATAGGCCGCCAGAGAGTTGAGTGTCCAGGTGGTGATGGCGACAAGGTCTGTGGGAGCATCAAAGTCGATGTCGCTCAATTGCTGGTCGATCAGTTCTACATCCCATTCCCTGGGCGTGAGTGCTGCGAGGTAGGGTAGCGCAAGACCCACGAGGTCTCTCTTTTTGGTCCTGTGGAGCTTAGGATTCGATCTGCTCTTGAAATGTGTCGGCTGGATAATGGAAATTTTCATATGTAAAGCCCCGTGACTCTTAGCCTCTTCAAAAGCCGAATTTGCGTTGTATCGGACCGGTATTCGGACCTGCCCCCCCACAATAAGTATCTTCCCAACTTTGTCTTCTCCAGAATTGGTCAAGAACTCCGGGATATTCTACTATCATAGGAGGAATTCAGGCAACAGTAACGTGCAAAGTGTTACTATGACACGGTTGGGGGATATTATTACAGGAAGGCTATTGGATTAAATTCGGAAAGAGGGCCGCGCAGGCCCTCCTTCCGAGTTACTTCAAAATCTAATAGGGACGACGGCCACCGCCGCCGCCACCGCCACCACCGCGACCACCTCTGCCGCCTCCAAAACCGCCACCGCCACCCGGACGACCGCCGCCACCCGGACGACCGCCACCACCGCCCGGACGACCGCCGCCGCCACGACTTTCACGTGGCTTGGCCTCATTGACGGTCAGAGCCGAACCGGCTACTTCCTTGCCGTTTAATCCGGCTATGGCAGCCTGAGCTTCAGCTTGGTTCGGCATCTCGACAAATCCGAATCCACGCGATTTCCCGGTGAAATTATCCTTGATTATTTTGGCAGAATCCACTTCTCCAAATTCTTCAAAAACTTGTTTCAGCTCTTCCTCGGTGGACTTGGGCGACAAATTACCCACGTAGATGTTCATAATCTTCCTCTCTTCGTGAAGGCTGGATGCCAGTGCCGGGTAAAATTTGCTCGTGCAAAACCGAGGTTCACCGGAGGTAGAGGCTCCAGACGGGCCAGTTTTTAAACCAAAGTTCAGGTCGGGGTTAAAAATACCATTTTAAGGACCTGAACGAACATCATCCCCTTTTGTCAACAGACTAACGGGTCCTCCAATTTTATTGGAATCATAGGGATCAATCACTGCACTGTCAACTTATAACCCGCATTCCTGATATTTTGTTTCCAATGATCGCAGACCTGCAAGCACTTCCATAGAACATGGAAGAATTTGCCGCCCTTTTCAAAAAAGGCGACTACCGAAACCGCACCCCGTCAGGACGCCGGTCTCTGGCATCTTCGTTGCAAAAGCACAGTGCCGGAAAGGAGTACTCCATGAAATTGGGAACCTATGCAGCAGCACTTGGATCAATAGAACAGCAAAAACGGCTGGACGTTATCGCCAACAATATCGCCAATGCGAGCACCCCCGGATTTAAGAAGGATAACATACATTTCAGCAATTTTCTAGGTGAGGTCTCCTACACAAGCATGGATCAGGGACCGTTACGGCAGACCGATAACAACATGGATGTCGCTCTGTACGGAAACGGTTTCTTAAACCTGCAAAGCGGCCAGGGATCATACTATACACGAGCCGGCAATCTTACGGTGAACAGCGACAAGATTCTTGTCAATCAGGACGGATTGCCGGTGCTCGGGAAGCATGGCCCCATCAAGATCGACAATCCGTCAACCCTTCGCATCGACGAAACAGGTCAACTATTTGACGGCAATAAACAGATTGACGCGCTGGATATTGTTCAATTCTCACCTGATGTAGTCCTCAGGAAGAATCAAAATGGATATTTTCAGCCGGCCTCGGAGGGCGCACAACCCAGCCAGGCCCAAAACTGTACGGTGCGCCAGGGCTCACTCGAGGGGGCAAACTTCGAGCCGGTCGAAGAAATGGTCAAAATGGTGGAAACCACGAGGAATTTTGAAGCGTATCAAAAGACAATGCAGACATTCGACAGGGACCTGGACGGACAGATCATCTCAAGGCTGACGGCATAATTTACGGGTCGGTTACACAAAGAGCGGGCAATCAATCGAGCCCGGAGGAGAATCAGCATGCGAAGTTTGTGGACAGCGGCAACAGGAATGGCGGCACAGCAGACGAACATGGACATAATCGCCAACAACCTGGCCAATGCGAACACGACAGGCTACAAGCGCAGCCGAGGAAATTTCGAGGATTTGATGTATCAGAACATCCTTCCAGCCGGATCGGATACAGCCAACAACACTAAAATTCCCAGCGGAATCCAACTTGGCATGGGAACAAAAACGGCCTCCGTGGATAAGATATTTGCACAGGGGAACTTTACCCAGACGGACAACAACCTGGACCTCGCAATCGAAGGAAAAGGTTTCTTCAAGATACTGCGCGGTTCCCAGGAAGTTTACACACGCGCGGGGAGCTTCAAGGTCGACCAGGACGGGTATGTGGTAGACGCACAGGGAAACCATCTTCAACCCGAGATAACTGTGCCCAAAACAGCCGTCACAGTGCACCTCGAACCGGGCGGGACGTTCACGGCAATGGATTCCAACGGAAAGGTCCTCACCTCGATCAACATGAAGCTCTACGATTTTCCAAACCCCGCGGGGCTTGTCGCACTCGGTCAGAACAACTTCATGCCTTCCCCGGCTTCGGGCGACGTGACCGAACAGGCGCCGGGAGTGGATTCAACAGGTACCATCCTTCAGGGCTTCCTTGAATCCTCCAATATCAACGTGGTTGAAGAAATGGTCAATATGATCCTCAGCCAGCGGGCTTACGAAGCAAATTCAAAGATCATAAAGTCGGCCGATGAAATGCTTCGCGAAGCAAACAGTATCAAGTCCTGATTCGGAGAAAGGAACTAAATGGGCTCGTTAATTCCCTGGATCCTTGCGGCGGTCTCCAGCCTGGTATTGCTCCTTCCCGCGAATGTTTCTCTATCCGGAACGGGCATGGCCTTGGGTGCTACCGCCCCCATCAGTGAAATCCACATCCTGAAGAATGCGGAAGTCAGGCAGAGGGATGTGTCTCTGGCAGACATATGCGACATGGCGACAATCCCGCATGAATGGAGGTCGGTCCTGGCCGCCCTCAACATTGGAGACGCACCTCTGGCCGGATCGGAAAAATTCATCGACCCGAGCCAGTTGCGCAACTACCTCATTCGGGTGATCGAATCTCAAGGAATCGACTCCTCCGAGGTCACTCTCGATATCCCGGACAAAGTCATCGTCAGGCGTGAATCGGTTCCGATCTCACAGGAACAAATCGAAACCATTTTCAAGAAATATGTCTCTGAAGAATCCCCCTGGAAACCGGAAGACATCGTCGTCCAGAAAGTCCATTATTCAGGCATTCCGACAATCCCCACAGGACCAATGACTTATGAAGTCATCCCGGGATCGAAACAGCGGTTCATAGGAAACGTCACGGCCGTCATAGATTTCTATATAAACGGAGAGAAGGTTCGCACCCTGAGTGTAGGAGGAAGGGTCGAGGTGCATCAGAATGTCTTTCTTGCCGCAAGGCCGCTCAAACAAAATGAAATCATCACGCAGGCCGATCTTGAACTGCGCAAGGTAGATATTACGGATGCAGCGGATCGCTACGCCATGAGACCGGATCAGATCGAAAACCGGCGCGTGCTTCGCAATGTCGGCGTGCATCAGCCGCTGGAATTAAAAGAGCTGGACAAGCCGCTGGTCTTGAAGCGCGGGGACCCGGTTACGATCGTATTTGATATTCCCGGGCTCCAGGTCACCGCAAGAGGACAGGTCAATGTCGACGCGGGCGTAGGAGACACGCTGGGAGTTACGAATGTTTCGTCGAAAAAGACGGTTTACTGCAAGGTCGTTGATTCTCAGACGGTAAGGGCGGCGCAATAAGCTCCCGGTAGCTCACGAGAATCGCACGGCACCCAGAATGGGAGAAAACATGGCAATTAATCTGAAAGTCAAAGAGCTGATGGCCGGTATTCCTTGGAATGCACTCGGGATGATGGCCCTCATGGTTCTGGTTGTTCCGGCATTGTCAGGGTGCGCTGCCGTCAAGTCGGAAAAGTCAGCCGCAACCTCTCCTATTATGCCCGAGAAACAATATTCGAGCGCGCCGATCCTTCCCTACCCCGAACCCGGTCCCCAGCCGCCGTCCCTTGCCCCCTCGGGGTCGCTCTGGCAGCCTTCCACCGGATCACTTTGCGCCGACCTCAAGGCCACCAAAATCGGAGATGTCGTTACGATTACCATAAGCGAGCAATCGACCGGCTCCAAGGCGGCAACAACCGCTACCAGCAAAGACAAGGAATTTTCCGGACAGTTTACCTTTGGGGGTTTGGGAATCAATGGCAATGCACAGAAAGGAGCGGTGAACCTGGGCCCCTATAATGGAAAATTCCTGAACTCCTTTTCGGGCACCGGGCAGACGACCCAAGCCGATTCGATGACCGCCTACATGACCGCAACGGTCGTAGACGTATTGTCCAACGGCAATTTGGTCATCCGTGGTTCCAGGTGGACCAAGGTAAACGATGAATTGCAGCAGATAATACTAGAGGGAATCGTCCGACCTGCGGATATTACGAGAAGTAACACCGTTCTTTCTCAAAACGTAGCCGAAGCAAAAATCTTTCTGGTCGGAAAAGGTCCCGTCGCGCAGCACCAGAAACCAGGCTGGCTCGGGCAGATTCTGGACTTTGTTTCTCCATTCTAGCGAGTCTTTTCAGGGAAAGAGTGTCTGATATTACCGGGATAAGAAGGGATGTCATGAAAAAGGCAGGGATTAGGCTTTGTGGCGCAATCGGCCTCGTGTTCACTCTTATTTTTCTGATGGGAACGGTCCATGCGGCCAAGATAAAAGATATTGCCTATTTCATGGGTTCGCGCTCCAATGCGCTTATCGGATACGGTCTGGTTGTAGGATTGAACGGGACCGGCGACAACACGAACACGCTGTTCACCGTGAATACCCTAGCCAACATCCTTGATAATATGGGCATCAATGTGGACCCCACCCAGGTCAAAATCAAGAATGTGGCGGCGGTGATGGTCACTGCCAAACTTCCTCCCTTTTTGCGAATCGGGAGCCGAATCGATATCCAGGCATCATCTATCGGCGACGCCAAGAGTCTCGAAGGCGGCACGCTTCTCATGACTCCGCTCAAGGCCACGGACGGCAAAGTCTATGCCGTATCACAGGGACCGATTTCCACGGGAGGTTTTTCCATATCGGGAGCGAGCGGGAGCAGCGTTCAAAAGAACCACCCGACGGTTGGATTTATCAGCGGAGGGGCAACTGTGGAAAAAGAGGTCCCGATCCATTATGACGAACTCTCCAGCCTCGATCTCGTCCTGAAAACACCCGATTTCACTACTGCCGGTAAAACAGCAGCCGCTATTTGCAGCGCAGTGCCCGGCATGACCGCCCGTGCAGTCGATGCCGCCACCATAAAGCTTGAGCTCCCCCCCGGCCAGCACGGCGACATGGTCGCCATGGTCACGCAGGTCGAAAACGTTGAAGTACAGCCCGAAGTCAGCGCCAAAGTAGTAATCAACGAAAGGACCGGGACCATAGTCATGGGTGAAAATGTCAGGATCACGCCCGTTGCCGTGGCGCATGGGAGCCTCACCGTCCAGATCACTGAGAAAAGCGCCGTCTCCCAGCCTCTGCCCTTCAGCCAGGGGCAAACCGTGGTTACGCCGCAGACGAGCATCCAGGTGCAGGAGGCCAAAGGGGCGCTTGCCGTTGTCGGTGGCGGAGTGACTATAGGCCAGGTAATTCAGGGGCTGAACGCAATCGGAGCCACCCCTCGCGACCTGATAAACATACTCCAGTCCATAAAAGCCGCAGGAGCGATGCAGGCCGATTTGGAACTAATCTGATGTTTGGAGGACTTTCATGGAAAGCGCCATGAAACCGGTTTCACAGGCGGACGGCTCCCGAGAAACAGAGATTCAAAAGAAGCGCCTTCGCGAAAACTGCCGCGAATTCGAATCCGTCATGGTCTCCTATCTCATGAAGACGATGCGCGACGGCGTAATCAGGGCAGAAGAACCGGAGAACGCCCAGGCAGTGTATGAAGATATGCTGGACGGGCAGATATCAAAGACCCTGTCAAAGACCTCCTCCCTGGGGATCGGGGATATGCTATACGCCAGTCTGGAACCCCTCATCAAAAAGGGAGCATCTAAAGGAGCAGCCCCGGTTGAACAGAAACAGCCGGACAATACCGATATTTCGTCCGCTGCAACGAAAAATGCGCAGTGAGGACACAGCGCGGATGGAGCCGCAACAAAAGGCATTAACCACGACGAGCACCCTTCGGCTTCGCTCAGGGCAAGCTCAAGAGACACGAAGAAAATCTTGCACGAAAAAGAAGATGACGATGGCAATAGTAATTGCCGGTTGATTGTATGCGGGTTTTACAACCGCTGAGTGCTCCGCCCAACAACTTGAGAGTTCATGAAAAATGAATGCGCAACCACCCCTTCCGGAAGTTCCTAAACACGACTGTTGCGGTTTAACGCAATCTCCTTTCGCCAAAGCCGAATCCGAATGCCTGGCCACGGCGCGAGAACTCAACCAGATCCTCGAACAGGAAGCGGACATCCTCAAACGATTTGCAAAAACCGACCTTCTAAAGCTGATTCCCGGCAAAGAGTTCCTGGTAAACGAACTGGGGCAGAAGCTTCGATGCCTGAAAGACGAGGGCGGAGAAGTCTTCTCAATTTCTCAGCCGCTTAAAGACCTCCTGAAAAAGATCGACCTGCTAAATGGGTCAAATCGTGTTTTCATACAGCGTTCGCTTGCGCACTGGCAGGATTTTCTCTCCGTTCTTATCCCTTCGCGATACCGGCCTCCCGGTAGGAATCCGGGGGACTATCCGGTCGTACCGAGAGGCTTTTCCTTCAACAGGGAGGTTTAAATCATGCCAGGTCTCACTCTTACACTGGAAACCGCAAAGCAGACCCTGCTCAATACCCAGCTTGAGATTCAGACCGCATCGCACAACATATCCAACGCGCAAAGCAAGGGCTACGCGCGCCAGACGGCCCAGGTGGAATCCAGCCCTGCGGTATACACCCCCGCCGGCTGGCTGGGAACAGGCGCAACCGTCACCCAGGTGACTGAGAGCCGCGATCAATTCGTAGAACAGCGGCTCAGGAATGCAAACTCCGATGCTTCTCAATACACAAATCTCACCACCGAACTCAGCAGCATACAGACGGCCTTCAACGACAACGGAACGACCGGAATCTCACAGGCGCTCGGGGCCTTCTGGGATTCCTGGGGTCAGCTCGTCCAGGATCCGACAAACCTGTCTCAACAGACCGGCGTCTATCAAGCAGCACAGGGTCTGGCCACAACGATTCAGTCGACCTATCAGCGGCTCAACACCATGGCAACCAATGACATTCCCGGACAGCTACAGGATACGGTGAACCAGGCAAATACACTTATCAACCAGATAGCCAATCTCAACACAGCTATTGCCAATAACTCATCTACCGGGTTTCAGCCAAATGACCTGATAGATAAACGCTACCAGGCCCTCTCCGATCTCTCCGCGTTGATTCCGGTACAGTACAACGAAAATGCGAGCGGGGTGGTCACCGTCACGACAACCAACGCGAACGGACCGTTGACAATTGTTTCGGGTGGAACCGCAACTCCGATATCGACATCTTCCACGATTACGGGAGGCCAGTTCGGCGGGCTGACCCAATCCCTCACAGACCTCACTAGTTATATGAGCCGGTTAAACGATTTTGCCGGTACACTCATTACCCAGGTCAATACGATTCACACGCAGCACAGCGGCCCGGTAGTATTCACAGGCACGGACGCGAGCACGATCACGGCATCCACGACCTTTCTCAACAACCAGGCTTCTGCAGACGAAAACACGCGCGCTTCTCAGATGTCGAGCCTGCAGGATTCGACGATAACCTTCACGGATGGAAAACAGAGCACGTTCACTCAGTATCTCAGCGACATCCAAAACCAGGTGGGAACGGACAGCCAGCAGGCCCAGACCGATGAAAGCTTCAGCACGGCCCTTCAGACCCAGCTCACTACTCAGCAACAATCCGTTTCCGGGGTCTCCATAGACGAAGAAACGGTCAACCTGATACAGTTTCAGCAAATCTACCAGGCGGCAGCCAAAGTCGTCGATATTGCCTCCCAGATGTTGAGCGCCGTAATGGCCGTGATTAAGTAGATGAGGATACAGTCATGAGGATTTCATTCGCTGACCAAAAAGATTCCGCGCTTCTTTCCATCAATCAGAACCAGGAGGAAACAACTCGCCTCTCGAACGAGATATCCACCGGGAGTAAGCTCACAGCACCGGGAGACGATCCTTCCGCGTGGTCCCAGTCCATGAATTTCAGGCAGGGCCTCAGGGAATATGATTCCATTCTGAACAATATCGATTACGCAACCGGGTGGAACCAGGCAACCGACTCCGCGCTCAACGGAATGACAGACCTGTTGAGCCAGGCACGGCAGACAGCGATTTCAGCCCAAGGGGCGAACGGCATGGAAGATCCCAGCGCGCTCGTAAGCTCGCTGGACGGGGTCCTCAAACAAATGGTTAGTGTAGCCAATTCCCAATACGGAGACCAGTACGTCTTCAGCGGCACAGCCGGTTCGAGCACCCCGCCCTTTTCACTCAACGACACCACCGGCGTTGTCACCTACAGTGGAGACTCCGGCCATATAGGTGTGAAAACGGACAAAGGCAGCGGCTCCTCTTTTACCGTAAATCTGTCCGGCGATGAAGCCTTTGACTTTCAGAGCGGAGGACAAACTCTCAACGTAATACAGGAAGTCTGGAAGTTGAAAAATGCGATCAGCAACGGAGACACTACAACGGTAGCAGCCGAGCTCGGCACCCTGGATACAGCTTCCCAAAGCATTGGTCAACAGAGCGTCGTCACCGGCAGCCGGCTGGCAACTCTTCAAAACCAGCAAACCGCGATTAACGTGCTCAAAACGGATGGACAAACCCGTCTATCCGACTTGTCGGATGCGGATATGGCAGATGCCATCACTCAGCTCCAGCAGTACAAGACGGCCTACCAAGCCGCGCTCCAGGTGACGGCAACGATGGATAACGTCAGTCTTCTTAACTACTTAACCACCTAACGGTTGCTCAGCTTTTCCGATATCCATGAAAGAATTCCTTCGAAGTCTTCGGCATGGAAGGAATGAAATTCCGGATCGGCACGGAACCAGGTAAGCTGACGTTTGGCATATCGTCTCGTCTCACGCTGAATGAGATAGACGACACGATCGAGTGAAAGACCGCCCAGCACGTGCGCAGCCAGTTGGCGGTAGCCAAGCGACTGCATCGCTTTGAGTTCCGGCCCGTATCCCAGGGCCAGCAGATTTTCGACCTCATCTCTAAACCCGGACTCCAGCATCACCTCGACCCTGCGGTTTATCCTTTCGTAGAGTTCCTCTCGATCCCGGAAAATAAATATTTTAATCGTGGGAAAGATGCTCTGCTCGAACCGATGGCGCTCCTGATGCAGTGAGAGCGGCACGCCGGTGAGGCGAAAGACTTCCAGGGCACGCAGGACGCGCTGCCGGTCGTGAGGGTGAACCCGCGAGGCCGTTTTCGGGTCTACGCGGGCCAACTCGGAATGCAGCCAGGCAAGTCCCTTTTCCGATTCATCCCGGAGCAGATACTCTTTTGTCTCCGGATCGGAAGTGGGGCCGGAACAAATTCCCCGGGTCAGGACCTTCATGTAGAGGCCAGTTCCGCCGGCAACGATCGGAATTTTCCCCCGCTCGTGGAGCGATTTCACCACCGGAGCCGCAACTTCGAGGTACCGTGCGGCATCGAACGGTTCGTTGGGGTCTGCAACATCGAGAATGTGATGCGGGACCTCCGCGCGTTGAGCTGCCGAAGGCTTTGCCGTTCCAATGTCCATGTGTCGATAGACCTGCATCGAATCGGCATTTACGATCTCGGTCGCAAGGCTTTGGGCAAGCCTTATCGCAAGGGAAGTCTTCCCGGATGCGGTCGGCCCGGCCAGAAGGATCACGGGAAGATCGCCAATCTTCTCAGGTTCGTTTGAAGAATCGATAGATCTGCTCATAGCTCAGCTTGAACCACAGCGGCCTGCCGTGAGGGCACGTAAACGGAGTATGGGAAGCATCGAGGGATGCAAGAAGGCTTTTTATCTCTTCGGCCTTCAACCTCCTACCGGCCCGGACAGCGGCATGGCAGGAAGCGACTTTTGCCAGCCCGGACAGAAAGCCGCTTTCGGAAACGGGGCATTCTTCCTCGGCAAACTTCAGAAAGTCTCTCAAAATGTCCTCGGGGCGGAAGTCTGAAAGCACACCGGGAACTGTTTTTACTGCAAAGCTGCACCCGCTGAAAGGCTCGATTTCAAAACCGAGTTCCACGAGGTTGGGTCTCCATTTGTCGAGCAGAACTGCCTCTTTGGGCAAAAGATCGACGATAACGGGACGCGTGAGCAATTGGGCCGCTCCGGCGGAAGACTTTGAACTGAGGTCGTTGAACAGTATCCTTTCGTGAGCCGCATGCTGGTCGATCAGGATGAGCCCATCCGGAGCTTCGAGCAGGATGAACGCATTTGCGAGCTGCCCGATGAGCGGAAGGCTGGAGAAGGTAAAAGCCGGGGACTGATCGTCTTCCCGTGAATCGGACTCGCCAACCGGCGCAACATAGGATTCAAAGGAAAGCCTGCCCGGTTCGGGGGTGAAATCGGCAGCCCCCTGCCTGAACGGCGGCCGGCGGAAATCAAAAGATGCCTGGGTTTCCCGGAGCATGCCGATATGGCTCTGCTCACGCGGGAGTGCCTGCTGGGCAAAGGGATTTCCGGAAAAGGAAGTGTATGTCCTTGGCCGGATTATCCCAAGAGTCCCCAGGACGGCCTCCCGTACCGTCTCGATCACCTCTCCGGGATTTCTGAACCGGATCTCCCGTTTGGTGGGATGCACATTGACATCGACCTGAGAGGGAGTGACTTCCACAAAAAGGAGCGCAACCGGAAACTTGCCTCTGGGAATGAGCGCCTCATATGCGGAGAGAACGGCGCGTTGGAGCAGCCTGTCCCAAACGGGCCGGTTGTTGACGAACAAGAAGAGGTGCTGGCTGTTTGTCCGCTGGATATCCGGGGGAGCCACAAAGCCCTCGACGCGCAGACCGTATTTTTCGAAATCAACCGGGCTCAGTTTTTTTGCTGTTTCTGACCCCAGCACCTGCCCGGCTCTCTGGAGCCTGCCGGAGGTTTTGAGGTAATCGCACTGAAGTCTTTCCTGGCTGTGGAGTTGCAGGTGGATTTCCGGATGGGCCATGGAAATGCGCATAAACTGGTCCGTGATATAGGCCAGCTCCGTCTCGACCGTCCGCAGGAATTTGCGTCGTGCGGGAACGTTGTAGAAGAGGTCTCTGACGCAAACTTGAGTGCCCGGAGGACATCCTTTTTCGCGCACGTCCTTTAAAACCCCGCCCTCCACCCTGATGTGGGTCCCGGAAAGCGACTCCTGCTCGCGCGTGATGAGTTCGAACCGGCTGACCGAGGCAATGCTGGGAAGAGCTTCTCCGCGAAAACCCAGTGTGCTGACGGCCAGCAGGTCCTCAGCCGATCGCAGCTTGCTGGTCGCGTGCCTCTCAAGAGCCAGAAGCGCATCATCTGGCTGCATGCCGCAGCCGTTGTCGATGACCAGGATCTCTTTTCGCCCGCCCTGGCTCAAACTCACGGAAATTTTCAAACTTTGCGCATCAATGGCGTTTTCAATAAGCTCTTTTACCACTGCGGCAGGCCGTTCGACAACCTCGCCGGCTGCAATTTGGTTACATAAAATTTCCGGTAAAATCGTTATCTTACTCATCAAGCGCCTCGAGATGCCCAAATTTTCTAAGCTATTGACAGATAAGTTCCATTCCAGTAATCAAGAGGTAAACCATTGCCCTTTTTTTACCGAAAGGCGATGGAGCAAGCGGCGCGATTGCGGATTCGGAGTTGAAGACACCATTCTTAATTCAACCCGATTGTATCATACCGAAATTTTCCGGACCAACGGGTGAAAGTGGTAATTTTTCCCCCGCGCTCCGTTCAGCGATTCGAGTGAGCAGCTTATGCAATCCAATCCTTACCAACCGCTTATCAGTTTACTTAGCAACATTCTCGAAGCTTATACCACAGCTTTTTTCATTTTTGATCCAAGAAACCGGCAGTTGAATCTGGTGGGTATTCAGAGCCTGAGCAAGTTCATTGCGCCCTCCGTTGCCCTTCCGCTCGAGCAAAGCGGTATTCTCTCCCAAGTGCAAAAAGTCGGACAGACGATCCATCTCGACAAGGTGCATGAAGCCACATCCTCGATAAACCTGACACTTCCTTTCTACCGTGAAGGTGAATCACACATCAAGGGTCTTTTCGCCGTACCCGTGGCAGGCGGAGCGGGAGTACTCTACGTCGATACGAAATACGGCTGGGGCTTCAACGACAAGCAACAGAAATGGATCCGGGAAGTTGCAGACCTCCTCGGAGGGATATTGAAAGAACAGGAAGGAGCCGTACAGCAGTCTAATTTTGCCCGGATATTCGAAGCATGGAACCGGCTCGATGAGGTTGCGTTCAAAGGACATGCCCTGGAGAGCTACTGTGAACTCTTCCTCACGGAATGTTCCCAGCTCCTCGACATGGAACACGGTTTTATGGCCTTAAGAGAACCCGGCAAAAAGACCTTTCGACTGCTCGGCTGTACCGCCAATACGCCAAGAGGCATCGTCAGCCAGAGTTTTCAGATCAAGCAGGGACTGATCGGCTGGTTATTTCAAAACCAGAAGAACCTGCTGATAATCCGCCTCAACCCTGACACTCCGGACCACTTTCTTTTCTCTCCGGGCGAAAACCTTCCCCATCACGGCACTCTTTGGGGCATCCCCGCCCAGACATCGCTCGGCTATGAACTGGCCCTCGTTTTCCTCTCCCGCCGGATGATCGAATGGAATACGGATTCGGAAAAAGCCGTCATACATGCCTTCCATTTTTTCCAGTTGCTTCTCGAGCAAATTTATTACAAGGAAGAAAACGAGGCGCTTAATTCTTATGACATCTGCACCGGATTGTTCAACGCACCGGCTTTCGAATCCAGAGTCGAGGGGCTGCTCAATGCTTCCATGCAATCGAGTGTTTCTTTTACGCTTGGATTCATCCAGTTCGAACCCTGGCAGATCCTGTCCACCAAGGCTTTGCCCAAAAGAATACGGCAGCTTCAAAGAGAGATCGCGGCCAGTCTTTGCGATGCACTGCCTCCCGGGGTCCTTGTCGGGCAACTTGCGGAAAACCGCTTTGGAGTGCTTTTCCCCGAGACGACTGTTCAGGAGGCGCAAAGCCAACTCGCCGAACTTGCCAATTACGGGAAAATTGCGCTCAAAGGGATAAAGGGCATAAAGCTCCAGCCCTACACGGCCTCGGTGGGCTATCCGCAGGATGCCGCCAAGGTCGAAGACCTCTGGCCTCTGGCAAGCCAGCGGCTCTTTGCGGCTTTTCGGCTAAAACCTGAAAGATCCGATTCATAAACAGTTGACCGGCTTATTCATTGCTTATAGACTCTGTAAAATTTCATTTCGGAAAGAAGGGTCGTTATGCTGCGATGGCTTTATTCATATTTTTCAAAAGATTTGGCGATGGACCTGGGAACTGCGAACACCCTTATATATATGCGCGGAAGAGGGGTGGTGCTGAATGAACCATCCGTTGTTGCGATAAACCAGGATACACACCAGGTCATCGCGGTGGGGCAGGAAGCGAGAAACATCATCGGGAGGCACGGACACCGGATCGTGACGATCAGGCCCTTAAAAGACGGAGTTATCGCCGACTTTGAAGTCACGGCCGTGATGATCAAGTATTTTCTTTCCAAGGTGCTGAAGAAGCGGCAACTTGTGCGCCCCAGACTCGTCGTGGCCGTACCCACAGGCATCACTTCGGTTGAAAAAAGAGCGGTTATCGAAGCTGCCGAACAGGCGGGCGCCCGTTATATCCATCTGGTGGAAGAACCTATGGCCGCTGCGATCGGAGCCGGGCTTCCCATCGATCAGCCGTTTGGAAACATGGTTGTCGATATTGGCGGTGGAACTACCGAAGTCGCGGTAATCTCGATGTTTGCCGTGGCTTACGCCGAATCGGTGCGCATTGCAGGAGACGAAGCAAACGAGGCGATACTGCGATACATGCAGCGTGAGCGGCAGATGATAATAAGCGAAGTGCTGGCTGAATCCATCAAGATGCGGATCGGATCGGCTGCTCCCTATGGCAAACCCGAATCGATCGATATCACGGGCAAGGAGATTCTGACAGGAATACCCAAGACATTTTCCGTAAGCGACGAGGAGATCCGCGAAGCGATAAAGGAACCGGTGGGAGCAATTGTCGAAGCGGTAAAGCGAGCCCTTGAGAAGACACCGCCGGATCTTGCCGCCGACATTCACGACAAGGGGTTTTGGCTTGCGGGCGGAGGAGCCCTCATCAAGGGTCTTGACACTCTTCTGCATGAAAAGACCCAGTTAAAAGTAAATATCGCGGAAGACCCCCTGACTGCGATTGCGCGGGGCGCCGGGGCGGTAATAGAACAGATCGATTTCTACAAACACGTCTTTATAAACTGATACCGGATCAGGTATTCCCGTCCGTTAAAAACGTGAAGGCACAGACCACGGAGTTGGCTCAGGCCGGCGCCGGGAGCATGCAGGAACTGCACGGATGGTCCTGCTGTCAACAAGATGCGCTATAATCTCCCCTTCAGTGATCCGAATATCCTCCCTGACTGTGGTAAAGGGATTCTGTAGGTATGACATCCGATACGGGCAATCTCATATCCTTTTCGAGGCGCCACGGGATTATGGTGCTCGTGCTTTGTTCTCTTTTTATTCTGCTGGTTGGACTTCACATTCACCAATACTCGCTGCCTTGCTGGGGACACTACATTCACGAGGAAGAACATGCCGGAGTCCTGCTTGGAACTCCCCAGGAAATTAGATCGGACGACTGGGCAGTGGAAATTCCATTAATGCTGTCCCAGCTTTCACATAAACCGCCTTTCCCGGTTATAAACAGCAATATTGGAATCGGAGCAAATCAGCTTGCACCATTAAAGCTGCCCGTATGGCACGTGCTTGCAATCTTTAAACCTACGACCTGGGGGTTTTTCCTCGGCGCCGATACGGGGCTTGCATGGATGTGGTGGTCTATGGTGCTGGGTTTTTTCTACTCCTTCTTCTTGCTTTTCATGCTGATATCGAGAAATCGCTTCTTTCTTTCCATCATGGGCAGTCTTTTTTTGCTTTTCTCTCCTTTCTTTCAGTTCTGGAGCTTGCACGGGTCTGAAATCCCGATATTTATGGCCCTGACATTCATATCATTTGCATACTTGGCATTCAGCTCCGACAAAAGAATCATCCTAGCAAGCGGTGTGTTACTGGGCTGGTTTTCCGGCTGCTTTATGTTAAATTTTATTTACCCTCCCATTCAGGTCCCTCTGGCGCATCTGCTTGTTTTCCTGACAGGCGGATTCGTCGCGAGCCGCTATTCCGAACTTCATTTTCGCCAGGCCGTCGTGGTTCGCTTGTCCGGTTTTGGGATGTCTCTGGCGATTGTCACACTTGCGGTAGCAGTTTTCTATATCGATACACGGGAAGTTATCACCATCCTGCAGAATACTGTCTATCCAGGAAAACGCATTTCCACCGGTGGAGATTTTGAGTTCTGGAAACTGTTCAGTAATAATTTCTTTATCCACCTCTATGCCTTTTTTCAGCATGGGGTTGAAGCGGCATCACTTGCCAAATGGGGAGCCACCGGTAACATCTGCGAATATGCTTCCTTCATCTTTTTCTTTCCTGCTTTGCTCCTCGCTGTCATCACAAGGTGCGCCCTTGCCCGAAAAGCGGTCGATCCTCTATCTTTAGCGCTCGGCGGTTATATTATTATAGTCCTGGTCTATTTGTTCCTGGGATTTCCCGAATGGTTGAGCAGGTTGACCGGCTTCAGCCTCGTTCCCTCTTTTCGCGGACCCATGGGCCTTGGCATCGCCGACACGGCATTACTGGTCGCAGTTCTAAGCAAACCTGCCTATTTCGAGTTGCCCAAAATAATCAAAATCATTATTGCGACTTTATTGGCCGCGCTGCTGCTCTCATCGGCCATTGATCTTTTCGCGAAATGGCCGTTAGCTCCCATTGCGTTCCTGATGGCTGCATCCGTAGCTGTCGCACTGGCATTCTATTTCCTACTCTCTGCCAGATTCAGCAGGACAGCACTCGCGGTGCTGGTCGGCCTGTCGATTTTGAGTACCGGCTGGTTTAATCCAATCGTGAGGGGGGGATCCGATATCTTCTCGAACAGCACCCTGGGTCGAGCGATCCTTGAGGCCGATGCGCGCCAGGGTGCGACCTCCCGTTGGGCTGCGTTCATGGGTTTCGGGGCATTAGCTAATATTTTTCGGATACTTGGTGTAAATTCACTGAACGGGGTCTATCCCTATCCCCAGTTTGATCTCTGGAAGAAGCTGGACCCGTTTGGGAAGGTAGTCGATGTTTATAACCGCTATGGATTTGCGACTTTCGTTCCTTGCCTCGATTCCGACGTTGCCTTTTTCGCCCCTAATCCTGCCTCCTTCATGATAGGAATCAACCCTTCCTCCCAGGTTCTCAGAAACCTCGGTGTCACCCACTGCCTGGTAATGGGAATGGATACCCGTCCCTTCGACCGGAGCCCGGTTTTGCAGCGGATCTTTTCATCTGAAAACGTTTCTTTATACAAAGTGGTAAGTCCAGGGCAGTGATTCCTCGCCAATCCCGATCTTTGTGACTTTTTTCTTTGACAGGCGATGTGCACGCCTCCGAAATTTATCCCGGTTCGATCCCATCGCTATTCTCAATGGAGATTTCCAGGGCGGATCCGAGGATTTGTTCTCACTATTTAATTCATTTTCTTTCCGAATGATTATCCTCTATAAGAAAATTAACCCTTTTTCTTTCACGAGCGGAGTCTTGAATGCCTATCTATGAATTCAAGTGCATATCGTGCGGTCATGTTTTCGAGGCGCTGGTCCGGAGTTCGGATCCGGATGCATCTCTTGAATGCCCGGCATGCAGCGGAAGATCTCTCGATCGTTTGCTTTCCACCTTTGCTAAATGCGGCGTCGATGCTACCGGCTGCGCCCCGACCGGAAGCAAATTTAGCTGAAAATGACACGAAATCCCGGCAGTCTGCCGGGAACGAATTGGTAAGGAGGAATCTCACCATGAACTGGAGCATTCTTATTCTCCCGGGCGGATTAGTCCTTTGGTTCGCTCTAAACAAGTGGATTTTGCCCAAACTCGGGGTCCCCACCTGAATGTCGCGTTCCTGCGGATCAGGTGATTCCGCTTCAAAAAAACCGGACAAGAAATAGCATCGGGAACAGTTCAGGCATTACCGTGGATTTTGGATTTGAACTCGGGAAATCAGATCGGACGACTGGGCACTCAGAAACCTCGGCGTCACCCACTGCCTTCTGATGGGCATAGATACACACCCCTTTGACCGCAGTCCTGTTTTGCAGCGGATCTTTTCATTTGAAAACGGTTCCTTGTACAAAGTGTTAAGTCCACAACGGTGATTCCGCGCAAATCCCGATCTTTATGACTTTTCCCCCCGGTTGTGGTAAACGGATTCTGTGTGCGGGCAACCACTCTCACCCGGGGGAACAGCATGATTATAGGACTCGATGTCGGAGGAACTCACACGGATGTGGTCCTGATTGGAGACGACAAAGTTCTCAGACGGGCCAAAGTTCTTACGATACATTCCAATTTGTTCGATTGTGTCCGGGAGGGCCTCGAGCAGGTCACGAGGGACATCCCGCCCCACAAGATTCACCGCGTGGTCCTGAGCACGACTCTCACCACCAATGCCATCACGGAAGGAAAGCTCGCTCAAACCGGCATGATCGTATCCGCCGGCCCCGGTATCGATCCGCTCTTTTTCTCTACCGGCAGTCACTACTATTGCGTATCCGGCTCAATCGACCACCGTGGAAGAGAAATACAACCTATCGACCGGTCGGAAATCGAACGAATCGCTTCCCGATTCAAAGCCGCCGGCATCCGCCGGGTGGGAGTAGTATCCAAATTTTCAGTGCGCAATCCGAAGCACGAATTCGAGATGGCGAAGATTCTGGGAGATTCGTTTGAAAATATAATCCTCGGGCACCGCGTTTCGGGAAATCTCAATTTCCCGCGCCGGATTGCGACCGTTTATCTCAATGCGGCCGTTTATTCGATTCACAAACAATTCTTCGACGCCGTACAAGACTCACTGATAAAAAAGGGCCTCAATATTCCGATTTTTGTGCTCAAGGCCGATGGCGGGACGATGAGTTTGGAGGCCTCCGTCGATGCTCCCGGGCAGACAATTCTTTCCGGCCCCGCAGCAAGTGTGATGGGCTCATTGTTGTTCGCATCCGATGCCGTAGATTCGCTCGTTCTGGATATTGGAGGCACAACGACGGATATGGCTGTTCTGGTTCGCGGTATCCCGCTTCTGGAACCGCTGGGGGGGGAAATCGGCGGGTACAGGACCCTTATCCGGTCTCTGAGAACGGAATCGATAGGGCTCGGCGGAGACAGCGCGGTGCGGATCGTCAATGGAGAAATCCGAATCGGACCGGACCGTCTCGGATCCGCAATGGCATATGGAGGCCCCTCTCCTACCCCGACCGATGCCCTTTTTGTCCTGGGAAAAGTTATCGAAGGAAATGTTGAAGCGTCCGCTCGCGGTTTGCAACCCATTGCCGAGCGACTCGGAATCTCGCTCGAAGATGCCGCCGGGCGCATTTTCGACGACTCCTGCCGGGCGATCCTCACAGCCGCCGGGAAGATGACAGCCGCAATCAACAGCAAACCTGTTTATACGGTCAGGGAACTCCTCCTGGGCTACAAAGTCCAACCGAAAGAGATTTTGGTGCTCGGCGGCCCAGCGCCGCATTTCGCCGATCGCCTCGCTCAGTTGAGCGGCCTCCACGTGAGTGTCGTCCCCCAATGGGATGTGGCCAATGCCATCGGAGCGGCGCTTGCCAGGGGAACCTGCGAAGTCGCTCTTTTTGCCGATACCGAAAGAGGCACGGCAATCGCTCCCGAGGAGGACTTCGTGCTTCAGATAAAAAAAGATTTCACCAGGCAAAACGCGATCGACCTTGCTTTCGGTCTTCTGCGAAAAAAATGGCTCCAGGTCGGCGCATCCGAGGAATCACTTCCGGAGATGGAGGTCGTCGAAGACCTTCAATTCAATATGATTCGGGATTTTTCCACAACGGGCAAGAACATACGCATCAAAGTCCAGGTCAAGCCGGGGCTGCTTCCGGGATATGGCGGGATAGCCGGAAAACTTTGCGACAGGAGGTGAGAAGTGCTCTCAGCCAACACAAAGACAGGGCTCGTGTTTTTTCCCGCTTTTGATTGGGCTATCAGCCCGACACACCCGGAACGGGAAGAAAGGCTTCTCTATACGCAGGACCAGGTTTTCGAAGAGGGCCTCCTGGACATCGAAGGCATTATCGAGTTCAAGCCCGACCTGGCAACGGTAGAGGACATTCAACGGGTCCATTTTTGCGTGCCGGACGAACTTCGGGTCATTACCGAATCGCATCTGGTCAGTGCCGGGGGCGCGAAAACGATCGGCATCCAGGTGCTCGAAAAAAACATCGAGCGCGGGTTCGCCCTTGTCCGCCCTCCCGGTCATCACGCGATGCGGGTGGTCCACGGGGCAAGAGGCTTTTGCAACATCAATATCGAAGCCATCATGATCGAGTATTTGCGGCAGGCATATGGCATAGACCGCGTCGCCATCGTGGATACGGACTGTCACCACGGTGACGGAACTCAGGACATTTACTGGCACGATCCCGATACGCTTTTCATATCCCTTCACCAGGACGGGCGCACCCTTTACCCCGGCTCCGGCTTTCTCTTTGAAACGGGCGGTCCGACAGCGGCAGGCACAACCATCAACTTCCCGCTCCCGCCGAGAACATCGGAAGAAGGTTTTCTATACGTGCTCGAAAACGGTGTTCTGCCTCTCCTCGAGCAGTTCAAACCCGAACTGGTGGTGAATTCGGCCGGCCAGGACAATCATTACACCGACCCTATCACCAATATGAACTTCTCCGCGCACGGATACGCCGAGCTTACCGCGCGCCTGAAACCCGACATTGCCGTGCTCGAAGGCGGTTACTCCATCCAGGGCGCCCTTCCCTACGTAAATACCGGCATTATTCTGGCGATGGCAGGGCTCGACTATAGTGGAATTCGAGAACCCGATTACCAACCCGACAAGATCCGCCAGGGCTCTGATATCACGCGCCATATCGAAAGAGTGGTGGATGAGGCGCTCAAGGTCTGGAACCAGGGCCCGGAGATTCGCGCGCAGAATAGGAAGAAGGACAAATTTGCCGAGCGCGACCGCACTATTTTTTACGATACCGACCAAATAATGGAGACTCAGCACGAGGCGATACGACTTTGCCCGGAATGTGCGGGAACGCTTGCCATCGATTCGAAAACGGATGGAGGCCGGCGGATTTATGCCGTCCATATTCCGCGCAAGGCATGCCCGGAATGTCGCGAGACAGGCTACAAACTATATGACTCTGCTGAAATCAAACGCTATAATCATGTGTTTATCCAAGATCGGACGACCGATCAATACTTTTCCAGGAAATAGCCAGATTCAAATGGAACCTGTTTTTATAAAGAATTTCACTTTGCCCGAACTCGAAGCCTGGGTACAGACTCTTGGCGAACGTTCTTTTCGCGCCAGACAACTATACCGGCACGTCTATGTCCGAAATGTTTCTTCGTGGGACCAGTGCACGGATCTGAGCCGGGCCTTTCGCGCCCAGGTCGAATTCGGTTCTTTTCTCGATTCGCTCGATATTTCCCGTATCGACGAGGCGACCGACGGAACGAGGAAATATCTGTTCCGGCTGCGCGACGGCAATTACATCGAGTCGGTGCTCATCCCTGACGAATCGAGGTGTACGCTCTGCATATCGAGTCAGGCCGGATGCGCCCTGGGCTGTAAGTTTTGTCTGACCGGCAGCATGGGCTTCAAACGCAACCTCAGCACGGCGGAAATCGTCGACCAGGTATGCCAGGTGCAAAGGGACGCAACCTTGCGCTCCCGGATCACCAGCCTTGTTTTTATGGGAATGGGAGAACCCCTGGCAAACTACGACGCAGTGCTGCGCGCAATCCAGATCTTAACCGACCCCAACGGGCTTGCGTTTTCACACCGGCGTGTCACCCTGTCCACGGTCGGACTTGTTCCCCAGTTACGCAAACTCGGAAGGGAGAGCCCCGTCAATCTGGCGATCAGCCTTCATGCAACGGACGACGCACTTCGCAGCGAACTGATGCCGGTGAACAACACATATCCGCTGGGCGAACTTCTTGCCGCCTGCCGTGAATATCCGCTTCCTCCCAGGAAACGCATTACTTTCGAATATATCCTGCTGGACGGAAAGAACGATAGTCCGAAGCAGGCGCGGGAGCTTGTCCGAATACTCCACGGCGTGCGCGCCAAGGTGAATTTGATTCCGTTCAATCCTCATCCGGGTTCGCCTTTCGGCGCCCCGAGCGAGGCAAGGATATACTCTTTTCAGGAGGTCTTGCAGAAAGCGTTGCTTACTGCGATAATCCGCAAAAGCCGCGGGAATGAAATCGGCGCGGCCTGCGGTCAACTTGCGGCGCGGGGCTTCGAATTTGAACCGGAGACTGAAAATAGATAGGAATATTGACTTTGAAACCTGACTTTAGTAAGCAGAACGGCCTGCTTCCGGTTATCGCCCAGGACGCGGGAAGCGGGAATGTACTTATGTTGGCCTACATGAATGAGCCAGCCTGGAACAAGACCATAGAAACCGGGAAAGCCCATTACTGGAGCCGTTCGAGGCAAAAGCTCTGGATGAAGGGCGAAGAATCGGGAAATGTACAGCTCGTTCGCCAAATTTTTATTGACTGCGACTCGGATACCATTCTTCTCAAAATCGAACAACTGGGCGGGGCGGCCTGCCACACCGGCTTTGAAAGCTGTTTTCACCGCCTCTACCGGGATGGCGCCTTTGAGCTTGTGGGAGTTCGCGTTTTCGATCCTCGGGAGGTTTATAAAAAGTGAAACAGCTCATGCTCGGCATCCCCAAGGGAAGCCTTCAGGAATCCACGATCAAGCTCTTTCTGCAATCCGGATGGCGCATTTCTCTTTCCGACCGAAACTACTTTCCGGAAATCAACGATCCATGCATCAGTTGCTCGATTTGCCGCGCACAGGAAATGTCGCGCTACGTCGAAAACGGGACCTTCGACGCGGGGCTTACCGGCCTCGACTGGATCATGGAAAATGATTCGAAAATTCACGTCGTAACCGATCTCGTATATTCAAAGGTCAGCCAGAGACCGGCCAGGTGGGTCCTGGCCGTGCCCATGGATTCCCCGGTACAAACCGAAGAAGACCTGTCCGGGAAAAAAATCTCCACTGAACTCGTCAACTTTACGAAGCGCTATTTCAGTTCGAAGGGTATCGACGTCGACGTGGAATTTTCCTGGGGGGCGACCGAAGCGAAGGTAATCTCGGGGCTGTGCGACGCGATTGTCGAGGTCACAGAGACCGGCTCGACAATGCGAGCCAACGGCCTGAGGATAGTAAAGGAACTCATGCAGTCCAATACCCAGCTCATCGCCAACCCGGCAGCATGGGAAGACCCCTGGAAACGGGACAAGATCGAACACATCGCACTTCTTCTCAAAGGGGCGCTGCGGGCCGAGGGACTCGTCGCGCTCAAGATGAACGTGCCCAAAAACAAGATCGAACAGGTTATCGAGATTCTCCCCAGCTTGAACGCGCCGACAATCGCCAACCTCTATCAGTCCGACTGGCTCTCCGTTGAGACGGTCGTATCGAAGGATAAGGTCCGCGAACTCATACCGAATTTAATAAGAAGAGGCGCTGAGGGGATTATCGAATATTCTCTCAACAAGGTGCTTTAAATGAAGCGTTTTGAACTGCTGTTCCTCGTTCTGGCTTTCGTCCTTTCCGGGTGCGCCTCTACCGGCGGCTCCGGAAAGACTTTTTCGGTGAAGCAGCTTAAGGATATGGGTGAAAAATACGTCGCGGCCGGGGACACGGCAAGCGGCCTCAAATGCCTGACCGAAGCCGAACAGAAAAAGCCCGGCGACCCCATGATTCAGTATGACCTCGGGCTTGCTTACAACCAGCGGGCACTACCGGACCAGGCGCTTTCCCATTTCCAGCAGGCATTGAAGCTAAAACCGGATTATCCCGAGGCATTGAACGCCATCGGCGCCGTATACGCCGATCGCGGTCAGATAGAGCTGGCGCAGGAAGCTTTCCAAAAAGCGCTCGCCGATCCTTTTTACCAGACTCCGCAGTATGCCGCCTATAATCTTGGAAAACTTTATGAAAGGAAGGGGGATACCGAAAGGGCGCTCACCATGTACGAACAGGCCGTCCACCTCGATCCGGCTTATGGACTTGCCTGGTACCGGATGGCGACGATTCTGGAACAGATGCGCAGGGGAGACGAAGCCCGCAACGCCTACGGGAAAGCTGTTTCTTCGGCGCCCGACCTGGCCGAAGCCCACCTGCGCTACGGCGTGATGAGCTATCAGGCCGGCAACATGGAGGCAGCCGTTTTTTCGCTGAGCCGGGTGGTAAAACTTGCGCCCAATACCGCTATGGCAGATGAAGCCGCATCGTACCTGGGGAAGCTGAAAGGTCTGGCTCAGATCGATTCGCCGGCGGGTAGATCCCGTTCGGTCTCTCCCACGGATATCGAGGTCATCTCCAATCAGGAACTACAGCGGCGGCAGATAAGGCAGAATTCATCTGCTCCCCGGCCCGACGTTAAGGAACAGCCCTACGTTGCGCCCAAAAGCGCTGCTCCGGTAACAAAGATGATCCCCGTTCCTACGCCCGTGGAAGCCACGCCTCCCACGTCCACTGAAGGTTTTGCGCCTGCGCCCAGGGAAGCTTTGGCGCCGCCTTTCCCGAAAGACGATTCCGTTTCGGCAGCCGCCCCTTCCGAGCTGTCCGGGGAGGGCCACGGTCAATCTCCGCCCCCTCCACAGCAGTTTAATTACATCGTGCAACTCGGCTCTTTCGTGGATAAAGACAAAGCAGACGAGATGAAAAACCGTTTGAACCAAAAAGGCTATAATGCTCTTGTCAAACCTTTGCAACACAACGTTTTGGGCAGAATTTACGTTATTCAGTTGAGAGCTGTAAACAGTTCTTCGAAAGCTTCGACTTTGATGACCCAGATCAGTGGTGAAGTCGAGGGCGAACCGGTAATGTTAAAGGTGCCCGTCGCTCCGAAACCGACAGCCGATTTAACGCCGCAACCGGTCGAGACGGCGCCGAAGGCGGCGCAGCCTCCAGACGCCGGGACATCCCCGGGACAAACGCCGGGCGAGTGAGCACAATCTTTATCCGGAAGGGATGAAAGATGAATCCAGTGATCTCCAGAAGACTTAAGGACATGACCTCGTTTATAGTTATGGACGTTCTGGAACGCGCCCAGGAAATAGAACGCACGGGAGAATCCGTGATACATCTTGAAGTCGGCGAGCCTGATTTCAAGACGCCCGAAGCGATCAAAAACTCCGCTGTAGCCGCCCTCACCGACGGGGACACGCACTACACGCACAGCCTCGGGGTCCCGAAACTGAGGGAAAGCATCTGCAAGTATTACAGCGACACATATCAGGTGCATAACATAGAACCCGACCAGGTGATCGTCACCTCGGGCACATCTCCGGCTTTCCTGGTGGGGATGAGCACCATTGTCGAGTGCGGAGACGAGATAATACTCTCCAATCCGCATTATGCCTGCCACCCGAACTTCGTGCGCTTTCTCGAGGCCGTGCCCAAAATGATTCCGGTCTACGAGGAAGACGGTTTCCAATACCGGACCGAAGCAATCCGGGCGGCCCTCACACCCAAGACAAAAGCGATTCTCATAAATTCTCCCGCCAACCCCACCGGGAATCTTCTCAGTCCCGAAAGAATAGCCGAAATCGCGGACATGGGCAGACTGGTCCTGAGCGATGAGATTTACCACGGCCTCGTATATGAGGGCCGCGCACATAGCATTTTGGAATTCACCGACAACTGCATTGTCTTCAACGGTTTTTCGAAGCTCTTCGCCATGACGGGCTGGCGACTGGGGTACCTTATCGTTCCCAAATACATGGTTCGGCCGATTCAGAAAATGGTGCAAAACTTCTTCATTTCCGCCAATTCGGTTGCTCAGGCGGCCGGCTACACAGCTCTTACCGATCCAAGCGTCAAAAAAGACGTCCAGTCGATGGTCGAACGGTACAACCGCCGCAGGCAATTCATGGTGCCAAGGCTGCGCGAGCTGGGATTCGGCATCACGGTTGAACCGACCGGGGCTTTTTACGTCCTGGCCAATGCGCGCCAATTTACGAACGATTCCTATTCGTTTGCTTTCGAAATCCTCGAAAACGCCAAAGTCGGCGTCACACCCGGAATCGATTTCGGATCGAATGCCGAGGGCTACATCCGTTTCAGCTATGCGAATTCTCTGGATAACATCAAGGAAGGGCTCAACCGGATCGAGCGCTTCCTGCAGAACCGATCCGGGGGGGACAGGTTGAGTGCCTGATCCCATACTGATAAAATCGGCTGAATTCATTACCTCGGCAGCGCGTGACGGCCAGTATCCGGCGGAGGACCTGCCCGAACTGGCGTTCGCCGGTCGCTCCAACGTCGGCAAGTCGTCCCTTATAAACTGCCTCGTCCAGCGCAAAAAACTCGTCCGCACCAGCCGAACGCCCGGCCGGACACAACTTATCAATTTTTTTAACATAAACGATTCCGTCCGCTTCGTCGATCTTCCCGGATACGGCTATGCCAAAGTCTCGCTCAGCATGCGGGCTACCTGGGGACCGATGGTCGAAACCTACCTTGACAGCAGGAAAAATCTCCGGGGAGTCGTTGAAATTCTCGACCTGCGCCACCCGCCGACACCGGACGACCTGAGTCTGTGGGCCTGGTTGAAAGATAAGCGTATCCCGGCGATCGCCGTCCTGACCAAAGCCGATAAGCTCCCGCGAACGAAATGGAATCCTCTCGTGCAGGCGGCCGCTCATGCTCTCGGGATACCACCGGACGAGGCCCTTCTCTTCTCCGCTGAAACCCGGCAGGGCCGTGAGGAATTGCTGGAAAGGATCAGGGCTTTGATCGGGGAGTTTTAGAAAAGATCTTTGAACGAATGAGACCATTAATCTCTTATCGACTTTATCACCTTGCTATTTCGCTCCATTCCAGTTATAGAAGATAGTTGTGCTGGCGGCGAACCCTGCAGCTCCACTTTTCTGATTTTGAAATCTTACCGAATCCCTTCCCGGCCCTCGGTATTTTCATCATCTATCCGAATGATCCGGATTATTGCAAACAGGACAAACTTCCGCATTGAGAAGATGGTCCGATCTATGCGGGGAACAGACTGCAAGTTATTCAAAGGCGATTGGGTATTCCACCCCGGCAGGACAGTGCCGACCCGAAAAGGAAGCCATAGATAGCGATAAGAAACGTTAAACTTTGGCCGCAGGGAATCCCTGTGGTTTTTTATTTTTCAATGGGGAGTGAATCAAGCGTGATCAGTGCATCTAACGTAGCCCTCAGTTATGGCAACAGGGTCATATTTAAAAACGTCAACATAAAATTCACCTCGGGGAACTGTTATGGGCTCATCGGCGCCAACGGCTCAGGCAAATCGACCTTCCTCAGAATCCTTTCCGGCGAGATGGAACCGGATAAGGGCGAAATCATCGTCGGCGCCAGGGAGCGCGTGGCGTTTCTGAGCCAGAATCAGTTCGCCTTCGACGAGGAAACGGTTTTCAACACCGTTATCATGGGACATGCGCGGCTGTTTGAAATCATGGCAGAGCGTGAGGCGATCTACGCTAAGGCAGATTTCACCGAAGAAGACGGCATTCGGTCGGCAGAACTGGAAGGGGAATTCGCCGAGGTGAACGGCTATGAGGCGGAATCCGAGGCAGCGGTGCTTCTCAACGGTCTGGGCATACCTGAAGAGCTGCGCTCCAAAAAGATGAAGGAACTGGAGCCAAACGATAAGGTGCGGGTGTTGCTGGCCCAGGCCCTTTTCGGCAACCCGGATGTGCTGTTGCTCGATGAGCCGACCAACCACCTGGACCTGAAGTCCATTACCTGGCTTGAGGAGTATCTCCTGCGCTTTCCCAATACGGTCATCGTGGTTTCCCACGATCGCCACTTTCTCAACCAGGTTTGCACTCATGTGGCGGATATCGACTTCGGCAAGATACAGCTCTACGTCGGCAATTACGATTTCTGGTATCAGGCGAGCCAAATGGCGCTCAAGCAGAAGCGGGATGAGACTCGTAAAATCACTGATAAAGCCAACGAGCTGAAGGAATTCATACAGCGTTTCAGCTCCAACGCTTCCAAGGCGAAGCAAGCCACTTCGCGCAAAAAGCTGCTTGAAAAGCTGACGCTCGACGATATGCCGATATCTTCGAG
>Ga0364919_10080_pt1 | contig 50325 bp, 40 predicted proteins | sample SorcelJu500001C7_2_FD_206953 | JGI IMG/M metagenome (GOLD analysis project Ga0364919, IMG submission 206953) | Enriched cells from Trout Bog Lake Hypolimnion, Wisconsin, USA - BchlTB.June20.5000.01.C7 | ecosystem: Environmental > Aquatic > Freshwater > Lake > Hypolimnion/Profundal zone | place... | reverse complement strand
CACCTGGACCAAACCAACTTCGCCTTCCCCGGCTTCGGTCCCGGTCTCCGGCGAGATGACGCGGGCGCGAGCCCAGGACGGGAACTGAAAAACAAGTGATCCGGCGCGCGCATAGGCCTGGGAACTGAGTTCGCTCATGCCGTATTCGCGGAGGATGCGGGACGGCGGGATACCCAAGCGGCGCGTGATGAGCGAGTGTAGTTCCGCCATGGGCAACGTCCGCGAGCGCCCCTTGTAACCGCCAGTTTCCATCACGCTGGAACCGGGCGGAAGAGCAAAAGATCGGTTCTGGTTAGCCAAATAGTCCAATAGATGAACAAACGAGAACGCGGTACCCAAGGCGAGCGCCGGCGTGGCGGACCGGCAGGCCTCCTCAAAGAACCGCGCGGTGGCATCGAAGTCTAGGGACCAGGCGCCATCGGCGGCGCTGCTCCCAAGAAACGAAGAAGCGGAGGCTCCGAGATCGCGCCGAAGAGCTTCGAACATGTGGACGAGGGACGAGTGAGGCGCCTGAACCGGAGAGGGCGTTAGCACCGCCAGACGTTCAAGACGGGCTCGCGGAGTGCCATCCTCAATAAGATTCGTCTTAAAGCACGCCAGAAGGGAGGTTTCGTAAAGGTCGAGGGAGTTGGCACTGTGGAAATGGCGACTTGGCCGGTGGCCGGTGGTGCCGCTGGAGTGAAACACTCTTGAACGATCCGCTTCCGGCAGGCATGAAAAATCGAATTCCCTGAAGGCCGTCGTCGGCGCCGCTGGGATCGCTTCCAGAACTTTGACCGTGCCGGGACAAGCGCCTCTGGCTTCGCACAGGCGCCGATACGGAACATTCAAAGTGAACTGCAGTTGGAAAAGCTCAAGGGCCAGTGGCTCGAACGAACTATTCGCTATACCCTGATCCTGAAGGATATGCCGTTGTAGTCGCGCGGCAAAATCCGTGATGGCGCTATCGTGTGTATTCACGCGGTTTTATTTGGTGCGGGCTGGTTTTCCGCCACAGCCCAGACCAAAAGTCTAGCGATCAGCGGCGGCCCGCGCAAGGGAATTTGCTACTCAAGTGGTTCGAGGTTCTGTCCGATAACCTCCATACCGGCCTGGATGAGGTCCAGAAAGCACGCGGATTGGCCTGCTTTGATGTTTTCTCGTTCAGGCAGGCACGGTGCGATATCGGTTCAGGCGAACGCCGCTCCCTGGCGGGAATGGCCACCCTGAACCGGGGCGCGTCGCGAACGAGTCGCCCGGGCGGAGCCGGTCTCCGCCCGGGTTCACGTTTTTTCTGCTAAAGGAAACTCGGCTGCCAGCCGATAGAGGAGGAGGAAAGATTTGATTTTATGTCATCGGTAAGCAGTTCGTCCTCATCAACTAATCTGGCCATTGCCGGCCTGGCCTCGGGGTTCGATTGGCAAAGCCTGGTGAGCCAACTGGTCACGGTGGAACGCGCTCCTGAGACTCTCTTGGCCAAGCAACAGGCCGTCTTGGCCCAAAGGAAATCAGCCCTCGGCTCTATCCAGAGCGAGTTGACGACGTTACAAAGCGACGTCACGACCCTTAAGACTTCGGGCTTCTTCGACAGCCGCACGGCGACCCCCTCCGATACCACGAAGGCCAGCGCGACCGCGGCAGCGGGGACCGCCCTGGGGACGTATAGTTTCAACGTGAGTCAACTCGCCTCGGCAGCGGTCATACAGGGCACCGCCGATCCGAGCAACACCTTAAGCCCTACCTCCGATGTATCGGGCTTGACCTTGAGTTCGGCGGGCTTCGCTACGCCGGTTAGCGCGGGCACTTTCACGGTAAACGGCGCCCAAGTGACGGTAGCGACGAGTGACACGCTCCAGGATGTCTTTGACAAGATCTCTACCGCCACGAGCGGCGCGGTGACGGGGAGTTACTCCGCCGGTAGCAACGATGCGATCAGCCTGACGAGCAGCAGCGCCATTGTGCTCGGCAGCTCCACCGACTCGAGCAACTTCCTGAGTGTCGCCAAACTTAACAACAACAACAACACAGGCGTCATAACGAGCGCCTCAAAATTGGGCGACGTCAACGTGACCGGGGCGATGGCTCAGAGCAACCTGGCGACGCCGGTGGTCGATGATGGCACAGGCAATGGCGCCTTCACCATCAATGGCGTGAAGATTGCTTTCGACGCCAGCAGCGATAGCGTCCAGAATGTTCTCGATCGGATCAACAATTCGAGCGCCGGGGTGGTTGCTGCCTATAATTCGGTCAATAACCAGTTCACGCTGACGAACACCACCACGGGTGATGTTGGCATGTCCCTAAGCGATACCGCTGGGAATTTTCTTCAAGCCACGGGTTTGCTGGGCGGCGCCCTCGTGAGCGGGAACGATCTCCAATTCACGGTGGGCGGCAGCAGCACCAAGATTTCCACGCATTCCAACACCATCTCCGGGCCCGTGTCGGGTGTGACCGGGTTGAGCGTGACCCCAGTGACGACGGGTTCGTTTAGCGTGAGCGTGGGGTCGGATACAACGACCATCGGGACTGCCATTAAGAACTTCGTCACGGAATACAACAAAGTCCAATCCGTCATCAGCGCGCAGACCGCGACGACTACCGACTCGACCGGCAAAGTCACTGCTGGACCACTGACGGGCGATGCCCCAACCGAAAGCCTCATCTCCCAACTGCGGAGTTTGGCCACTTCGGTCCTCCCTGGCGTTTCGGGGTCGACCCAAAGCCTGGATGCGCTTGGCTTCACCTCCAACGGCAACGACGATTCGCTGATGACCTCGGACACCGCGGGGCTGGATGATGCCTTGGTCAACAACCTCGCGGGTCTCAAGAACCTGTTTACTGATTCTACCAATGGGATCGCCACCCAGTTGGCTTCCTTCCTGACTGCCACCGTCGGAAATACAAGCACCACCGGCGGAAGCGCCACCGGGACGTTGGTGACCGAGGAGAACAACTTGACCAAACAGTCAACGGAAATCACCACTCATATCAGCAGCATCGAAACACAGGTTCTGGCCTATCAAGAACGGTTGACCAATGAGTTTATCGCCATGGAGTCCGCGACGGCGAAGACTAACCAGCAAGCCAGCTATTTGACCAGGGCCTTCAGTTCCACCTCTTCATCGGGCTAGTTAGCGAACCTCGGTTCGCGCGGAAGAATCATTGATCTCGCGGCGGATTCCAATTCGCGGGGCGCGGTTCGAACATCCCAACCCAGGACTTCCCCTTTGGGCGGATCTTAGAGTAACCTCAACCCATGCAGACGCAATACTGGCTGGTCAAGCAGGAGCCGCAGGCTTATTCATGGTCCCGCTTCGTACACGAAGGCGGGACCGCGTGGACTGGGGTGCGTAATTTTCAGGCGCGGAACAACCTTCGAGCGATGCGGGTCGGGGATCTCGTCTTGTTCTATCACAGTGCGAACGAGAAGCAGGTGGTAGGGGTGGCGCGAGTCGCCCGCGCCGCTTATCCGGACCCTACCGCCAGTGACGGCGATTGGTCGTGCGTTGACCTGGCGCTAGTGGCGGCGCTTAAGAAGCCTGTTCCGCTGGGCACAATCAAGTCAGACAAAGTGCTGGCGGGCGTTCCGGCGGTTAAGCAAACACGGCTATCGGTGACGCCGCTGGGTCCGAACGAGTTTAAGAGGTTTTTGGAATTAGGGGAGGCCTCCCTGTCATGAAGCCATTTGGGGCCGTTATTTTCGATATGGACGGGGTGATCGTGGACAGCGAGTCGCACCACGAGCAAGCCTTTCTGGATGTGGTACGCGAAATTGGTTACGGCGGTCGCCCGGGGCTGGCATTCGCTGATTTTGTCGGCCGTTCAGACCAGGAGTTGTGGCGGGAGTTCGTGGCCATAAACCAGCCGCCGTACTCGCCCCAAGAGTTGCTGGCGATGAAACGCGGCCGAGTGGTGGCCTCGATCCGCCGGGATGGGCCGATTTTTGCCGGTTTGCCTGAATTGGTCGAGAAGCTAGCGGCTCAGTACCCGTTGGCTCTGGCTTCCGGCTCGGAGCGGCCCATAGTGGAGGAGGTCCTGAAACTGCGGGGACTAGGGCGGTTCTTTTCCGTCGTGGTGACGGATACCGATGTGTCCCGCGGCAAACCGGCTCCGGATATTTTCCTGCGGGCGGCCGAATTGCTGGGGATGTCACCACAAGACTGCTGCGTGATCGAGGACTCCAAGCCGGGCATAGCGGCGTCTCTGGCGGCCGGGATGCAAGTCGTGGCGATCACCAATACCCATCCGGCCGCGGAATTGCAGCGCGCGACCCATGTGGCGGAGACTTACCTGGAAATCGAGCGACTGCTCTTTGGGCGACGCGGCCAAGATTAAACGTCGGGTAGAGTCTGACTTCGTCAACCACCGAGTTCCTCGCTGACGGCCTCCGCCAGGGCGGCGACCATCGTGCGGACTTGCGCGGGGGTCGTACAATACGGAGGCATCAGTACGATAACGTTGCCCACCGGGCGTGTGAGAACGCCGCGCCTTGCCATTGCCTCGCACACGCGGATGCCCGACCGTTCGACCGGCTCGAATGGCTTGCGCTTTCGCCAATCCCGGACCAACTCGACCCCCGCCACCAGGCCGATCTGGCGGATGTCCCCAACGTTGGGCAGAGACCACAATCCCGGCAGCGCCTCGCGCAGCGATTGCTGCAAACGAAGCCGCGCCCGCAGGGAGGGGCCGCTCTCCAGCAAATCGAGACTGGCCAGGGCGGCGGCCGCTCCCAGTTGGTTAGCCGTGAAGGTATGACCATGAAAAAAGGTCTTGAACTCTTCGTACTCGCCCAAAAAGGCGTCGAAGACCGCGGGAGTCGTCAGGGTGGCCGCCATAGGAAGGTAGCCGCCCGTGAGGCCTTTGGCCAGGGCCAGGAAATCGGGCTGTACGCCCTCGGCGTGACTGGCGAATAAAGACGTTTCCTGGGAGGGACGACTCCTGGCGTCGCAGGGAAAACCCGTGCGGCCGAATCCGGTCATGACTTCATCGGCGATGAGCGGGGCGCCATGGGCGCGAGCCATTTCCGCTGCCTGGCGCAGCCAGCCCTTGGGCTGCGGGACGATTCCCGCGGCGCCTTGCACTAAAGGCTCGAAGACGAAGGCGGCGTACGGATTTCCCGACCTCTTCCGTGTCTCAAATCGACGGGCGATTATCCCTAAGCATTCCCAGCGGCATACCCGGTAGTCTCGCGCGTCAGCCCGCTCCGGTTGGGCCCGGTTGAAGGGGCAGCGGTAACAGTAGGGGGCCATCACTTTATCGGTCTTGAACAGCAGGCCGGCATAGCTCTGGTGGAAGAGATCGATATGGCCCAGGGAAACTGCGCCAACGGTGTCGCCATGGTAAGCGCCTTCCAATGAAAGGAATCGCGGCTTGGGGCAATGACCGCTTCGGCGAGCGAATTCGTAGGCCAGTTTGAGCGCTACCTCCAGGGCGGTCGAGCCGTTATCGGAAAAGAAGACCTTGCCCAACTGGGGCGCGGGGGGCGCGGCCGGATTGCCCCCGCCCGAGTTGGCGGCTTTGACCAATCGCGCCGCCAGCAGGCTGGCGGGTTCGTTGGCGAACCCAAGCGCGGAGCTATGGGCGATCCTGTCTAACTGGCTTCGAATGGCGGCATTGATCCGGGGGTGGCGATGGCCGTGCAGGTTGGTCCAGATCGAGGAGTTGGCATCCAGGTATTCCCGGCCATGGACATCGCGCAAAAGGGCGCCTCGACCTCCCACCAGCACGAGGGGTTCGCGCTTGAGCCAATCGCGCATCTGGGTGAACGGGTGCCAAAGGTGGAGGTGGTCGAGTTTTGCGAGCGGATGCATCTTAAATTCTACGCAGGGCCTCGACAAGCTGCGCGAGGTCGAGGTGGCTATGCGAAGCGGTGAGGGTGAGGCGGAGCCGGGCTTTACCGCGGGCGACGGTGGGATAACGGATGGCCGGGATGAAGATCCCTTGTTCACGAAGGGCGGCGGAGACCGCCACGGCTTTGGTTTCGTCGCCGATTAGAATAGGGATTATCGCGCTGGGCGCCGGGCGAGGCTGGGGGAGGAATTCAGGCGGCAGCTCAGAGATTCGCGCCATGAGTTGCCGGCGGCGGTCTTCGCCCGGTTGCGAACGCACCAAGGCAACACCGGCAGCGGCGGCGGCCACGGCGGCCGGCACCGGGGCGGTCGAGAAGATGAAAGAGCGGGCCTGGTTGACAAGATAATCCACAAGTTGGCGGGAGCCGCAGATATAGCCGCCCGAGGCGCCCAAGGCCTTGCCCAGCGTGCCCATCTGCACTTCAATGCGGTCGCTGACCGCCAGGGCCTCCGCCATTCCGCGCCGGTTTTGTCCGAAGATCCCCGTCGCGTGAGCTTCATCCACCATGAGCCAGGCGCCGTACTTGTCTTTAAGTTCCACCAACTCGCGGAGCGGGGCAAAATCGCCATCCATGCTGAAGACCGATTCGGTAATAATGAGGGTTCGCGGCCGGGCTGCGACCGACGGCGCGGAGGGTCGCTTGGCGTCAACCCAACGGAGGATGGACTCCAGTCCGGCGAGGTCGTTGTGGGGAAAAACTCGGAGCTTGGCCCCGCAGAGTCGGGCAGCATCTACGATGCAGGCGTGAACCAGCTTGTCGAGGACAAGGAAGTCGTCTTTTCCCAGCAAGGCCACTATGACACCCAGGGCTGCGGCGTACCCGGAGGAGAAGCTCAGGGCGGCCTCGGCGTCTTTGAAAGCCGCCAGGGCCGCCTCCAGCTCATGGTGAGGGGAGAGCGAGCCGGATACCAGGCGCGATGCCCCGGCGCCAGCGCCGTATCGCTCGACGGCCCGAATCGCCGCCTCCTTGAGGGCTGGTTCGTTGGCCAGGCCCAGGTAGTCATTCGACGAAAAATTGAGCAAGGCCTGACCGGCGATCTGGATGCGGGGACACTGTGGGGACTCCACACAACGCAGTTCGCGATACAGTCCGCGGTCGCGGAGACCCTTCAACCGCCCGGCAAGTTCTTCGTCGAACGGGTTCATGCGATCGGCGCCGGAATCGCCCACTGACCATCGATCAGGCTGGCCGTCACCGGGCCGCGATGCTCGAGGACCCGGTCATGCGCTTGACCGATCTTCCCCGCAATTGGAAGGACGATCATGTCGGCGAAGGCGCCCTTGGCCAGTTCGCCGGCCTTTCCCTCCAATCCCAGGGCGCGAGCGCCGTTAAGGGTGGCCATTTGAAGGATGGCTTTGGGGCGCAGATCGGGATGCGCGGCGGCGAGCGCGCGCATTTCCTCGAACATGCTGAGCTCGACAGTCTCATGGGGACGCTTGTAAACGCTGGCCAAACTATCGGTGCCAAGGCAGATGTTGACGCCGGCCTTGAGCAGTCGATGGAGCGGGAATGGGGCGTGACGAAAGTAGAAATGGCTGCGTGGACAATGAGCTACATGAATGCGGTTTCTCGCCAGCAGGTCCGCATCGCCGGCGCCGAGATAATTCGCATGAACGGCGATAATCGCAGGGCCGACCAAACCGTAGCGACAAATATGTTCAACGGGCGTCCCCATGCCGCAATCGGACATGTCGCGTCCGCTCCCCTTGATCCAGTCGAACATCAATCCGGCATGGCGGGTGAACATCTCGTATTCCAGAGCGCACTCGGCGACGTGGATGGCCACACGCCACCTGTGTCGGCGAGCCAAAGTCGCGGTCAGGCGGAGCAACTCCGGAAGGGTAGTGTAGGATGCGTGGGGGGAAAGCCCGGCCCGGCAGCGCGGGTGCTGCAGCGAGCCGATGCGGTCGGCGGCTTCCTCGATAATGGCTTGCGAGGAGCGTCGGTTGGTGATACCAATCAGCTCAATAAACGAACGCGCTCTCAGCGGGGTGCTCTCCCACACTCGCGGCAGAAGTTCAGCCAGCGCTTCGATGTCCCCCACGGTGGTCGTTCCACTCCGCACGAGCATTTCCGCTCCAGCGCCCCAGGAACGAAGGTAATCAGTAAAACTCCACCCGGATTTTGCCGTGGTGATGAGCTTCAGCCAGTCGGTGAAGATTTTCGGAGGGGGAAACTCCCCGGCCAGGGCGGTATAATCCAAATGGCAATGGGCATTGACCAAACCCGGCAGCAATGCCGCTTCGCCAAGATCAATAGTTTGGCGGCGATTCCCAGCCAAGTCCCGCCAACGACCAACGGCGATAATGCGATTGCCGCGAACCTCCACGGCTCCGTTCGGGATCGGCGGCCGTGAAACCGGGACCACGATACGGGCGCGCAGGATCACGTCTCTTTTTCCTGCCGCGTGCGTTTGGTGCGGGCGGCGATTTTGTGCTTGGCTTTGGTTTTGTTGTGGCGCTTGCGGAGTTGCTGTTCGATCTTCTTGGCAACCAAGTCGATGGCCGCATACAGGTCGCTTTCGACGTCTTCGGCGAAAATATCGGGTCCGGGCAGGGACAGGCGTATGGAGCAGGCGAACTGCCGCTCGGGGGCTTTGGTATCGTCGTGTTCGAGCGTCACCCGGGCGGCGGTAGCAAACCGGTCCAGGTGCTCCAGCTTCTCGATGCGGCTGAAGATGTGATTCTCGATGGCCTTGCTCAGGGTTACGTTATGCGTCGAAAGAATCTTATTCATAATGCTATGATGCACCGAGCCACGGGAAAATCCAACCGGAAAACTTGAAACCCGGCGTTTGTTTCATTAAAAGAGCGGGGTGCCAACCAAAGTTATTGCGGTAGCGAATCAAAAAGGCGGCGTCGGCAAGACGACTACCGCCGTGAATCTGGCCGCCTGCCTGGCAGCCGTCGGTCGGCGGGTGCTCCTGTTCGACCTCGACCCGCAAGCCAACGCCACCAGCGGCGTGGGCATGGAAAAGGTTGAAGGCGCCAGCGCCTACCGAGTGCTGTTGGGCGAAGGGGGTTTACTAGAGAAAATTCAGCCCACCGCTTTCGAGGGGCTGGAACTTATCCCTAGCGAAGTGGATTTGTGCGGCGTCGATGTCGAATTGGCCCGAAGCGAGCATCATTTGGAACGAGTCCTTCGGGCGCTGGAACCAGTGGTCCAGACCCAACGCTTCGACGTGATCCTGATCGACTGCCCGCCGTCGCTTGGAATCCTGACGCTTAATGCCTTTATGGCGGCGGATGGAGTGCTCGTACCACTCCAATGCGAATACTACGCCCTGGAGGGCATTTCCATGCTCAACAGGGTCATGTCGCAATTACACGACAACGGCGTGAATCCCAAGCTCGAATTGGTGGGCGTGGTGATGACCATGTTCGATGGCCGCACACGGCTCTCGCAGCAGGTCGTTGCCGAGGTCCGCCAGCACTTCGGAGACAAAGTCTTCGAGACGATGATTCCGCGGGCTACCCGGCTGGCCGAGGCTCCCAGTTTTGGGAAACCAATTATCCACTACGACAAATATAACACCGGCGCCGCCGCCTACGAGTTGCTCGCGCAAGAGGTCCTGGCCCGGATCGAAAAAAGTTGAACTCCGAGCGATGCCGCTGTTTCCCCCGGTTGATCCGTTTGGCGCCGATGATCTCTTCGAGCCGCGCCGGCCCGCTCGCGGAGCGTTCTCCCGTCCGCCGCCCCATCGCCTATGCAATATCTCTATGGAATGATCCTCACGGGCGCCGCCCTCTGGGCCGCGAGTCTTGCGCTCTCCGTGCTTGCCCTTTTCTGGAGTAGTCGGGGAGGCGCTTGGCGACCCTTGGCTTCCGTCCTTGCCGCAATTCTGGCCCTTGTCATCAGCTATTTTGGAACCGCCCGCTTTCGGTTTACCTATCGTCGGACGGTCAACCAATCTCACTGGGGTTTCGATTCCAAGTGGTTCTTCTGGTTCTCGCTTGCCTTGGCCGCTGGGGCATTAGTCGCGGCCCTATGCAGTGTGGTGGCAGGCCAAGCGCGCCGCCGGCGCGGCTGAAACAAAGCGCGAACCGAAACCAGCGCAGAGCGGTTTCGGCTTGGGCCGAGACTATCTGTCCGGGGCAGCATGCCCCTCGGCGGTGCTGAGTATTTCGCCGGTTTGGAGTCGGGTCTTGAGGTGTTGTCCGTATTGGATCGCACTAGCCTTCCGCAGGACGGCGCCGGTGCTGGCGTCGAGGGTGATCGAATAGCCACGGGCCAGAACTTGTTCGGGGCCGAGGAGCCGCAGCCGGGCATGGAGGGTGGCTAGGTGATCCTGGAATTCGCGAATCCTATGGCGGGCCTGTTCATGCATGTGTCCGACGGTTTGCCGGAGAACTTTGCCCCTTTGGTTGAGCATGGCGGCGGGACGGACCCGGGCTAGACGACCCGCCAGGTTTTGCCAAGCCACTCGGCGCTCGCGAAGCCCTTGGCCGGCGCAACGATGGAGGCTGGCCTGGGAATCGTCTAATCGTTGGAGCCATTGATTAAATCGCCGGCGAGGGTGGACGCGGGCCAACCGTTGCGTCATTTGGGCCAGGAGGTCTTCTTTGTCATCGACCTTTCGGCGTAGTAATTGCCGGAGCCGGGCGCCAGCTTGCGCGAAAAATTGGGCGCTCGAGAATACCCCTTCGGTGAGGATCTCGGCTGCGGCGCTCGGCGTGGCTGCCCGCGCGTCGGCCACAAAATCGCTGATGGTGAAATCGATCTCGTGGCCAACCGCGGAGACCACCGGCAGTGTCGAATCGAAGATCGCCCGCGCCACGATTTCCTCGTTAAAAGCCCACAGGTCCTCCAGGCTGCCGCCGCCGCGCGTGAGGAGGATCAGATCCAAGGAGAATTTAGTTCGGCTCAACTCATTGAGGAGCTGGATAGCGCGGGCGATTTCGGCCGCCGCCGCGTCACCCTGTACGCGGCACGGGACCAGAATGAGGTGGAGCGTCGGATTCCGGCGTTGAACGACGTGCAGCACGTCTCGGATCGCCGCGCCGGTGGGAGACGTGACCAGGCCGATCCGCTGCGGGTAACGGGGTAGGAGACGCTTGCGCTCCGTGGCGAAAAGCCCTTCCGAGTTGAGTTTTTGCTTGAGCTTCTCGAAGGCCGCTTGGAGGGTTCCCATGCCCTCCAGTGCGACGGCCGTGACCCGCAGTTGGTATTGGCCGCGCGGTTCATAGACGGTGATTTCGCCTTGCAGGACCACGTTGCGGCCGTCCTGCAAGAGAGAGCGATCGATTTTGAATTCCCCCCGGAATAGAACGCAACTGATCTGGGCGCCGGCGTCTTTGAGCGTAAAGTAGAGGTGCCCGGAGCTCTGGGAGCGCAGGTTGGTGATTTCGCCCGTGACCCAGACCTGGCCAACTTGGCTCTCAAGCATTTGCTTGATTTGCCACGTCAGGTCGGTGACCGACCAGGTCTTGCGCGTCGGCTCTTTGGGGAACAACTCGCCAAACTCCCATTGTGATTTAAACGGCTTAGCCATTGATTTCAGTTAAGCGTTTTCCGCCTCCGAGGCAACTGAAAAGCCGGGAATTGCCTCTGTCGGGTCCGAGATCCTGCTGTGGGAGGTCTGGCGCCGGGCGAGGCCTATCCTTCCAGCGCCCCGCCCAAAGCCTTGTCGGCTTCGCTGGATCTCATCGAGCGAAGCGGGTTATTCGGATGCGGCCCTGTGGCGACTGAGGCGCTAGCCAAATTGAATATATATGTTAGTGTAAAGTGAAGAGCTATTAAACTATTATATGAGATCTGTTAAAATCATAACTCTGGCAATCCTGTTGTCGGTTGGCGCGCTCCACTGCGCGCGCGCGACCTACGTCGTGCTCCCCACCTCTACCTACACCTACGAATTCGACGCCATAACAGGTGACCAGGTTTTCGATGGCAGCACAATAACGATAGGGGTTTATGGTTCCTTGGGCATCGGTTCGCTCTATTCCTGGGATATCAAAGACCCCAATTTCCCGAATGATTTTACGCCCGCGAGCGCGGCTGCTCTCGGCTACATTTTTTCTTCGACACTCGTTTCCTTCTCGCCCACTTCGTTTGATGGCACGTTTGATTTTTCGTACTTCTCCTCCTCGAAGGGAACATGGCAAGACCTAAAAATCACCGGCGACGGAACGGGTGCCGGAGGCATATCCGACACCGACCCGTATGGGGCTCAGGGGAAATGGTCCCCGGTTCCGGACGCGGGGAATACGCTCCTGCTGACCGCGATGGCTGTCGCGGCTTTGGCGGGAGTTAACGCTCTGTCGCGATTTTCGCGGAGAATGCCAAACCCGCTATGGAAATGGCCGGGCGCGATCATCAAGGGAACCGTGGCGCTCTGATTAGGCTCTCGTCTCCTGGTGGCAGGCGTGTTGGCGGCGGAAGTGCGCCGGAGAGTCCCCGGTGAGCCGTTTGAAGACGCGGCTCAAGTAGTAGCGGTTGGGGAAACCGGTCTTTTCAGCGATGCTCTCAAGGCTTTCTGTAGTGCGAACCAGCAGTTCGGCCGTTTGGCGCACTCGGATCTGGGTCAGATAGTGGCTTGGCGTCACCCCCTGGTGACGCTTGAAGGCCTTGGTAAAACCGCGCGCGCACAGACCAGCCATTTTTGCCAACCCGCGCAGGCCCAAGGGATTGGGGAAATGCCTTTCCATGTGGGCAATAGCCCGCTGCAACCCCTCGGAGGGCAGGCCAGTCTGCCATTCAATTTCCCGGCGACTGATTAGGAGATGCAACAGGGCGAGGCTGAGATGCAGAGCGCGGTCCCGGTTTCCGACGCCGATCCCGTCGAACTGGTTGGCCAATTCCCGCAGCACTTGACGCTCGGTGGTGGTGGGGGCGAGCAGAATCGGGATGCTCTGTCGGGGAGCGAGGCGGCGGGCGACCTGGAAATTCAACCAGGTGTGGGGCACGGACTCGTTCCCCACGGAGTGGAATAGTTGATGATCCGGGATGATGACGATGTGCCCTGGCTCCAATGGAAACTCGCCGTGGGGGAAAACGACCTTGTGGCCCGGGCGAGCATTGAAGTAAAGACGCCAGAACGGGCTGAGGGTGTTGGGAAAATTCCACCAGTCGTTGCGCTCCACGTGGCCGCTTTCATGGAGCAGCAGGCCGGACTGGTCGGGCATCAACCCCAGGGGGAAGAATTCCATTCCCACCCCGGAGAACGGGTTTGAATAGCAGCCGTGATTGCGCTTGCGCAGTTCCGAATTAGACACAAAAAAGGTGCTTAGCAGATATGGAATGGCTTGTCAATTTTCGGGATACTGACCACCATGACAGCCAGAGTACACCTAATCCGGATGCGTTGCATGAAAACGAGATTTGAAGCCAAGGGGGAATCCTTCGGAAACCGGGGATTCACACTTATTGAATTGTTGGTCGTGATCGCCATTATCGCCATCCTGGCGGCAATGCTGTTGCCCGCCTTGAGCCGGGCCAAGCAAAAGGCCTCCATGTCCGCCTGTCTCAACAATCAGAAGCAACTGGGTATTTCCTGGGCCATGTATTCCGATGATAATCAGGATTACATCGTCAACATGAACAACTTTGACAACGCCAACATCCCCGGGAAGATGCAACATCCGTGGCGCTACCAACCCGCGACGACGTACTATTCTTCAACCCTGCCGGTGGTGCCGCCGCAAGGGGGGATGGGGCCGCAGCAGTATGCCATCCAGTTAATGCAGGAATGCGTCAAACAGGGGGCCTTTGGCCCTTATCTGAGGAACGCTAATGCCATCCATTGCCCGGGAGATATGCGTTATCAGCGGCCCGTGGGGCAGGGATTCGCCTACGGGAGCGTTTCTGGAGTAACCGGCCTAAACGGCCAGACTTGGGCCAACCATCCGACCGCCACCGAATTCATTACCAAGCGGGTGCAATTGATGCATCCCAGCGAGCGGGTCTTGTTCGTGGAGGAAAACGATCCCCGGGACGAAAACTGGGGGACTTGGGTCATGGGCGTGAACGGCACGGCGGCCAACTTCTGGCAAGGTACTACGTTTGTGGACTCCCCGGCGGTATTCCATGGAAATGCCAGCAGTTTCAGTTGGGCGGATGGGCATGCCTCGGGGCGGCGTTGGATGGACGCGGCCACGATGGCATACGCCGGCAGTATGAATCCCGGCAAGTATGGCAGTTCGCCCAGCGCCGCGGCAACGGCGCGCGATGTCGCCTTCATGATCAAGAGCTATGCGTTTATTGGCAATGAGTGATTTCTTCGGTTGAAGGGGTAATATACCTTTAAACAGCTCGTTCCAGGGATTGATTTAGCCTGCTTCCTTGGATGGCATGGAGCTGGCGCCTCCTAGAATGCAAGTTGGCGACCGGGGACTCATCCGTCTCGCTGCTGTCGGAATCAGTTAACCTCAAAAAATTGATCGTCTGGCCGATGAACACCTTTCCACTATTCGCCCTGTTGTTGAGCGGGTTAACCCTCAACGCCGCTGACACCTTCCCCGGCAGGATTCTGGACACGCCGCGCCCTTATCCCGAGCGCCTTCAGTGGTGGGCCCAGGCGCGCTTCGGTCTGTTTATCCATTGGGGGCCGGTCAGCCTCAAGGGTACGGAGATCAGTTGGTCTCGCGCCAACACCAATCCGAAATGCCCGAATCAAGGCGAAATCCCCGCGTCGGTTTATGACAACCTCTACAAGACCTTCGACCCTACGAACTTCGACGCCGCGCAGTGGGTGAGCACCGCCGCCGCCGGCGGCGTGAAATACATGGTCCTGACCGCCAAGCATTGCGACGGCTTCCTGCTTTGGCACTCGCAAGCGAGCGACTACAATATCACGGCCACGCCCTTCCGGCGCGACGTCTGCGCGGAGTTGTCGGCCGCGGCGCGAAAGCGAGGGATGAGGATCGGGTGGTATTTCTCGCCGATGGACTGGCGCGATCCGGACTTTCGCACCGACCGCAATCCCGCCTTTCTGGGCCGGATGCAGGCCGAAGTGCGCGAACTGCTCGGCAACTACGGCCCCATCGACCTGCTCTGGTTCGACTACGACGGCTGCGAACCGCTGTATGATCAGGCGCGGACCTATCAAATCGCAAAAGCGTTGCAGCCTCAAATCGTCATTGATAACCGGCTCGATTTGGGCCGGGGCGACAGCAACACCCGTATCCTCTCTACCAACGCCGACTACTACACGCCTGAACAACAGGTAGGCGCTTATGACGACCAGCGACCGTGGGAGTCTTGCATGACGCTCTCTTCGCGCAATCAATGGGCCTGGGGTGGGTTCAACGATGGCGTGAAGTCTCTCGAAGCCTGTTTGAACATGCTAATCAGTTGCGCCGGCGGAGACGGAAACTTGTTACTTAACGTCGGTCCCATGCCTAATGGTGAAATCGCGCCCAACCAGGCAAACCGACTGCGCGAGATTGGCGCCTGGTTGACGAACTACGGCGAGAGCATCTACGGAACGCGTGGCGGGCCATTCAAGCCCGCCGACTATGGCGCCTCAACCCGCAAAGGGAATACCATCTATCTCCATATCCGCGACTGGGATGACGCAGATTTGAAGCTACCGCCGATCCCAGCGAAGATTCTCCGCAGTCGCGCGCTGACCGGTGGCAACGTCTCGGTCCGTCAGACGGCCGGCGGAGTTGCGATTTCCGTGCCCGAGAACGACCGCCAAGCGTTGGATACGATCATCGCGCTGGAACTCGACGGCGATGCCCTTCGCATCCCGGCTGTGGAGGTGCCCGGCGCCGTGTCCTTGACCACCCGGGCCAAGGCCACCGCCTCCAACGTTTATCAGAACCAGACCGAGTTTGGGGCCGACAAAGCCGTAGATGGCAACAGCGAAACTCGGTGGGCGACCGACAGCGGCGCCAAGTCCGCCTGGTTGGAAGTGGACCTCGGCAAACCCGCTACCTTCAATCGGGCCGTCATTCGCCAGGCATATCCCGAACTCGGCCGTATTCGGAAGTTCGCCATTGAATACTGGAAGGATGAACAATGGAAGCCCTGTTACCAAGGAGAGAAGCTTGGGGCAAAGCTCACCGCCAATTTTGCGCCGGTCACCGCTCAACGCGTCCGCTTGAACATCACCGACGCCACGGACGGTCCGACTCTCTGGGAATTCCAACTCTTCGAAGCCATGACTAAACAACTATGAAAAAACCCTCGCTGAAGATTATTTTGCTGGCCGCCGCTGTGCTGAGCGGTCAGACGTTAAACGCCGCCGATTCCACGCCCGCGTTGGGCGATTCGCCCAAGTTTCCTCCGGTCCAGCCCGAAGCGATGAAAAAATGGCAGGACAGGCGTTTCGGCATGTTCATCCACTGGGGACCGGTCAGCTTGACCGCCCAAGAGATAGGCTGGTCCCGCGGCGCGCAGACTCCCATTGAGGTCTACGACAACCTTTACAAGCAGTTTAATCCCACCAACTTCAACGCCGACGAGTGGGGCAAAATTGCCAAGGATGCCGGCATGAAATATATCGTGCTTACGACCAAACATCATGACGGATTCTGTCTCTGGGACACCAAGCAGACCGACTACAACATCATGAACAGCCCCTTCCATCGCGACGTAGTCAAGGAACTCTCGGCGGCCTGCAAGCAGGCGGGCATCGCGTTTGGCACGTATTACTCCGTGTGCGACTGGCATCATCCGGATTTTCCGCTCACCAGCCCTGGCGGAGGAGTGAAGCGGGAGAAATATGATTTGGACGCGTACAACCGGTATCTGTTGGCCCAGATCAGCGAGCTAATCACTAACTATGGCCCGCTGATCACCATGTGGAACGACGTGCCCCAGCGGTTTGAAGGCCGCGGCGTAAACACTATCAAGCTCGTCCGCCAACTCCAGCCCGACATTACCATCAACAACCGTAGCGGGGACGGCGGCGACTACGATACGCCCGAACAACGTCTGGGCGGCTTCAACCTGGATCGCCCCTGGGAATCGTGCATGACCATCTCCGCGCACAACGCCTGGGCTTGGGGCGGCTCGAAGGATGGGGTAAAATCGCTGGCGGTCTGTTTGCGCATGCTCATTGGCGGCGCGGGTGGGGACGGGAATGTCCTGTTGAACGTCGGCCCGCGGCCCGATGGCAAGATCGATCCGGAACAGGCCGCGCGGCTGAAAGAGGTGGGCGACTGGCTTGCCCACTTTGGCGAGAGCATTTACGGCACGCGGGGCGGTCCGTTCAAGCCAGGCAAATGGGGCGCCAGCACGCGAAAGGGCAACCGGATTTATGTCCACGCCTACGAGTTTGACGGCGATAATCTCGAACTGCCTGCGATCCCGGCGACCATCACTGCCGCCCGCGTGTTGACTGGAGGTTCGGTGGAGTTCAAACAAAGCGGCGGCATTACGAGCCTCACGGTGCCAGCCGTCAATCACGCCCCAATTGACACAGTCATCGCGCTCGACCTGGACAAGCCCGCCATGGAAATCCCGCCTTTGCGGTTGGCCGGCCCGTCCGATTCCATCGCGGCCGGGGCTAAAGCCGTAGCCTCGAACGTTTTCATGAAACTCCCCGAATATGGGGCGGACAAGGCGATTGATGGCGACATGGAAACGAGATGGGCGACCGATGCCGGTGTTAAGCAGGCTTGGCTTGAGGTCGATCTGGGCAAACCCCAGACCTTCTCCAAAGTCGCCCTCCACGAATGGGCGGGAGACGACACGCGCATTCAGAAATTTGAAGTCCAGTACAAGCAGGGGGCCGAATGGACGACGATCTTCGCGGCCTCCGGCATGGGGTCCGATTTCAGAAAGTCGTTTCCCGCGGTCACCGCCCGCTTCGTCCGCCTGAACATCCTGGATTCGAAGGACGGTCCGACGATCGATGAGTTCGAGATCTCCCGATGATTCCCTCTCGATCCATGAACACAGGCATGACTCAACTGGACTGGGGCATCATTCTCCTCTACCTGTTGGCGGTCGTCGGGCTTGGCGTTGCCGCCGGGTTCCTGCGACGCAAGGGCGAGCGTGGCGGAGAAGGCGGTCATTACTTTCTTGCCGGCAATACCCTCACGTGGCCGGTCATCGGCCTGGCGATGTTCGCGGCGAACATCTCCACCGTCCACCTCGTCAGCCTTGCGGAAACGGCCTACAAGTTTGGCCTTGTATTTGGCAACTTCGAATGGATGGCGGGCTTCACGCTCATCCTCCTCTCGCTGTTCTTCGCGCCGCTCTACTTGCGATCGAAGGTGGCAACGCTTCCGGACTTTCTGGAACGACGGTTCAACCGCGGTTGCCGGGATGTCCTCTCGGCGGTTTCCCTGTTCTCGGCGATCGTTATTCACATGGGCGTGGCGCTATATACGGCGGCCTGGGTGCTGCGCGGCATTCTCGGTCTCGCCCCCGGGGCCACGATTCTCGGCATCGACGCCCTCATGGTCTTCATCATCCTGCTGGGCCTGCTCACCGGCATCTATACGATGCTGGGTGGGTTGCTCGCCGTAGTCTGGACGGAGAGCGCGCAAACCGTTCTGCTCCTCGTCGGCGCGATCGTTATTACGGTGGTAGGGTATCTGAAGATCGGCGGTTGGAACGAACTCGCGCGCGCGCTGGCCTCCCACCCGCACCCGCTGGCCAGCGTGGCCGGAAGCAAAGTTACCTGGGCTACAGGTAACTTTCTCAACATGGCGCGCCCCTCCGGCGATCCGTCCGGGCTGGCTTGGTATTCCATCATTTTGGGTTACCCCGTGCTCGGTATCTGGTATTGGTGCTGTGACCAGACGATTGTTCAGCGCGTGCTGGCGGCCAAAGACGAACGGCACGCCCGCCTTGGCCCCCTTTTCTGCGCCTTCCTCAAGATCTGGCCCGTGTTCTTTTTTGTTTTGCCGGGCGTCATCTGTGTGGCTTTGGTCCAGAAAAACGCCTTCGGCGGCGAAGCTCCGCAGGTGGCCGCGGATACCTACACTTTTCTCATTACCCACCTGCTGCCCGTAGGCCTGAAAGGGCTCGTCGCCGCTGCCATGCTCGCCGCTGCGATGCAAACCTGCTCCGCCGCTCTCAACTCGACGGCTACCCTCGTGGCCTACGACCTGTTCAAACGGCACCGACCCGACATCAGCGACCATAAGCTCGTCACCATCGGCAAAGTGACCACCGTGGCAGGCACCGTCCTGGCCATCGTCGCTTCGCCGCTCTTCGCGCATTACACCACGATTTTCGAGGGCATCAACAAACTCATTTCCTACATCGCGCCGCCGATCACCGCCGTGTTTCTGCTCGGAGTGTTTTGGAAACGCGCCTCGGGGAAGTCGGCGTTCATCACCCTCCTGGCGGGCATGGGGATGGGCGCGGTAATGTTCATCGTGGACTGGCAAAAGATCTACCAAGGCGATTTCATGCTCATAGCTTTCCTCCTGCTGGCGGCCTGTCTTGGGGTCATGGTGATGACAACCTATATGTTCCCGGAGGCGCTGAAGCCGGAGGCCAAATCGCTCGTTTGGGAAGACTGGCGCGAGCCGCTGCGCGGCCCGGCCCATGGACACGGTTTGGGCAATTACCGCCTCGCCGCCCTCGCGGTGGTTGGCGCTTTCGTGGTGCTTTACCTGATCTTCCGCTGAATCAACCCAGAACCCTGTGTCATGAAAAACCCCCTCTACCCCCTATGCGCCTTCTTGCTCACCGGTTGCTGCGCCACGCACCCAACTCCGCAACGCTACGCCTGGGTTACCGGCCTCAAGCCCGAGAAAGCGGCCCGCTACGAGGATTTGCACGCCCACCCGTGGCCGAGCGTCAATCAAATGATCAAGGCGTGTCACATTCAGAATTTCTCCATCCACGAGCGCGAGATTGACGGCAAGCTCTACTTGTTTGCTTACCTCGAGTACACCGGCAAGGACTTCGACGCGGACATGAAGCGGATGGCCGCCGACCCGGAGACGCAGCGCTGGTGGAAGGAAACCGACCCCTGCCAGTCGCCGCTCCCGGATGCCGCCGCCAAAGGTAAAATCTGGAGCGACACCAAGGAGGTTTACTTCCTGAAATGAAGCGCCGCGCGCGGGCTTTTGGTGTTGCGCCGACAGCGTCCAAGACCATCCGCGACCCTTACGACATGAACCCGCTTCTTGGACATTTCCGCCCGCGTTCGCCCAAACTCGATCCCGGGCCGCGCAACGACAAAGGCGAGTGGCGGCCGTCGTATCCCGTCGCCTACTCGCCCCTGTTCGTTTGGCCTCCGCGGCCGGTGGCGTGGCTGAAATGGTTCGTCAGCTACCCGGGTTTTATGTGGCCGCGAAACCTTGTGCTGCTGCTCCTTTCGACGGTTTCCTGGCTCTGGTTTCAACCCAGTCTCGCCCGCTGCGCTCAGTTCAGATGGGACTGGATGGGCCAGATCTGGGCGCGGAATATGGTTTTGATTTGGCTGGTTTATGGCGGCTATCACTTCTATTTGTACATCCTCAAAGGAGAAGGAACTAAAGGGAAATACGACGTCCGTTGGCCGGCGCGGAACAGCTGCGTCTTCCTGTTTCGCGACCAGGTTTACGACAATATCTTCTGGACCTGCGGCGTCGCGGGAGCGATTTGGACCGGCATCGAGTCGGTCACCCTGTGGATGTATGCCAACCATCGCCTTCCCTATTTGGATTGGGAACGGCACCCGGTGTTTTTCGTCCTTTGGCTCATGGCCATACCGTTTTGGCGAGAGTTTCACTTCTACTGGATTCATCGCGCCATTCACTGGAAGCCTTTGTACAAGCATGTGCATTACCTCCATCACAAAAACATTAATCCGATTCCGTGGTCGGGAATGGCCATGCACCCCGTGGAAACCGTGCTTTATCTTAGCGTGGTATTGATTCACTGGGTGGTTCCCTCCCACCCGTTTCATTTTCTTTTCAACCTCCAGCATGCCGGTCTCGGGCCCGCCTGCGGCCATCACGGTTTTGAAGGGCCGATTCTCGAGGGCAAATGGCCCACCGGCTCGTACTTCCACTATCTTCATCATCGCTACTTCGAATGCAATTATGGCGAGGCCACCATTCCCTTGGACAAGTGGTTCGGGACTTTTCGCGACGGATTGCCTGACGGCGCCGGCGCGCGGCTGAAAACGGAACACGATAGCGCAGGCTGTTTGAACGACCTTTGAACCGTGGCGAGCGGAAGACTCAACTGACAGCCTCTCTGATTATGACCTCACGTGAACGCATTCTGGCCGCCATCGAACATCGTCAACCAGATCAGGTGCCCGTGGACCTGGGCGCCACGCCCAGTTCAGGCATCTCGGCCATCGCTTACGGCAACCTCAAACGCCATCTTGGACTCACGGCGGGGCAAACCCGAGTCTATGACGTGGTTCAACAGTTGGCGCAACCCGAGGATGCCCTGCTCGATCGCTTCCACGTTGATGTCGTGGATATCGGACGCGCTTTCAACACCGACGCCGTCGCTTGGCGGCCTGTCGCGCTGTCGGATGGACAACCGGCGCAATACCCCGCCTGGTTTAATCCCGAACGCCAGCCAGACGGTTCCTTCATCGCGCGGATGAAGGACGGGCTTGACATCGCGCACATGCCGGCGGGCGGCGCCTTTTACGACCAGACTTACTTCCCCTACCTCGATGGCTACCCGCCGGACTTTCGCGGATTACCAGCAGAGATGGGGCGGATTCTCTGGGCCGCCTTGGTCCATAGTCCCTGGGATCACGCCGGCGATCCGCGCTTCTGGGACACGCTGCGCGCCAAGGCCTTGGATTTACGCCGCGCGAGCGATCGCGCGTTGATGATCGTCCTGGGCTGCAATCTCTTCGAGTGGGGAACCTTCCTCCGGCGGATGGACAATTTTCTCATGGACCTCGTCGCCGAACCTCGGCAGGTCGAGGCGTTGCTCGACGCGCTTATGGAACTTCATCTGGCCGCGCTGGAGCAAACCTGCCGCGCGGTGGGCGACGTGGCCGACGTCATCCGCTTCGGCGACGATCTTGGCGCGACCGGCGGACCGCTCATGTCGCCGGGGACCTATCGCCGGCTCTTCAAGCCGCGCCACGCGATCCTGTGCGATTACGTGCACAAGCATACCAAAATGAAAACTTTTCTCCACTCCTGCGGTTCGATTCGCGCCCTCCTGCCGGACCTCATTGAAGCCGGGTACGACGTGATTAATCCCGTGCAAACCACGTGCCGGGGGATGGAAGCCGAAGGCCTGAAGGCTGACTTCGGCAAATATATCTGTTTTTGGGGCGGCGGGTGCGACACTAAAGTCGTGCTTCCCCAAGGCAGCCCCGCCCAGGTGAAGGACCACGTGAAGCGCCGGTTGGAAATCCTCATGCCTGGCGGCGGATTTGTCTTCAATACGGTTCACAACATTCTGCCCGAAGTCCCGCCCCAAAACATCGTGGCCATGTTCGAGGCGATCCAGGAATTCAATGGATGAGCCCGAGGCCGGCGCTCCAAGAACGGTGGGATCCCTGCCGCCCGCCCCGGCCCGAGCGGTTGCTCATTGGAGAAACAAATCGTTGTAAGCAAAGACGTCGTTCTTGTCGTATTTCAGATCGCGGTAGGCCCAGGATTCGTAGTGTCCATCCACCATGACGATGTTGGCCCTGAGATTATGCCGGCAGCCCGGTTGTTTGGGCGGGCTGTAAACCTTCCAATCGCGCGTGCTGGGATCCACCGGGAAGGTAACGATCTCGGTCGTGTAGCCGCTCATCGGAACATTGTTCGGGTTATAAGGGACGCCCGTGTCGCCCATCATCCAGATTTGCGCGGGCCGCTGGATTTCCTGGAGTTTGCGGCTGTGGAGCGGCGCCGAGGGGCTGGCCTGGAACCCATAACGGATCACGGTGCTTTCCACCGGCCCGTAGCCTTCCCAGCGGGCGCCGAACACCGTGCTGATATCCTGGTCCCTGACCGCCGGGCAGCGCCAGATATTGTTCGAGATGCTTTGTGAGATTACATAACGGTTGGTCGCAAGGGTCTGCCACCACCATAATCCTCCGGCGGCGACCCCATTGCCCGTCCACCACTTCGTATAAAGGTCTGGCAGCCTTTGACTATTATCATCGGCGTAGAGCAGGAAAGCGACTCCCATCTGCCGGAGGTTCGAGCCGCACCGGATGCCAATGGCCTTGGCCTTGGAACGGGAGAGGGCTGGCAGGAGCATGCTCGCCAAAATAGCAATAATGGCAATCACCACCAGCAGTTCAATTAGTGTGAACGCCCTATGGCCGGTTCGATCCAAGCGCGCGACCTTGGTTGGCCGGGCCTGAAACCTGTCCGCGGCATGCTCTTCCCTGAAAGCGGCGTTACTGTTCATAACTGATAATGGCTCGCCTCGGCGGCCCTCAAGACCCGGGAGCAAACTACGGGTCCGTTCCGAGGCCTTGGTTCATTCTTAAGCCACCGCGGTGAACTTTACCAGCGTTTAATGCCGGAACTTGAGAGTGGGCGAGACCGCCGGAACTTCGTCCGCGAGGAGAATCCCGATTCGATGCGTAGCGTAAACCACTATCGTTGCTCGCCTGTGGCCGACGGTATTCAGATCTGTGTCAAGCTAAAAAATAACCAGATATAACCCTTGTAATACTAACGATTACATGCTATGCGACATATCACCGAAAGATGATACATGAAAGTCTCAATTGAGGTTTTCGCGCGTTTACCCTAAATTGCTCCCATGCAGACAACATTTGTTAGGCAGCCTTCAGAGGCCAGAAGCGAAGTTAATCAGCTTTCGGCCGGATCGTCGGGCCACGCGGGGAGGGGAGGGGACGGGAAACCGTTTCCCTTCAAGGCCCGCGCCAACGGCGGTCCCAGCAGTGATCGCAGTCTGATCGAGGCCCTAATGGCGTCGAAAGTCTTCCAGGAGTACGAACGCGCCTTTACCGAGGCCACCGGCATGCCGGTGGCGCTGCGCCCGGTTGAGACCTGGCAACTTCCCCACCACGGCAAGAAAAACGAGGGTTCCTTTTGCGCCCTCATTTCCGAGAAGAGCCGCGCCTGCGCTTCCTGCCTCCAGGTGCAGGAGAAACTCTCGGAGAGCGCCGCCTACGAACCGCACACCATGGGCTGCCCTAACGGCCTGGTTGAGACCGCGGTGCCGGTCCGGTTGGGCGACCGGCTCATCGGCTTCTTGCAGACGGGCCAGGTCTTTCGCAAGAAGCCGACCCAGACCCAATATGAGCGCGTGGCCAAGGTCATGGGAGAATGGGGGGTGGTGGCCGACGAAGGCCGGTTGCGGGAAGCTTACTTCTCCACCCGGGTCGTGCCCGGCCGCCAGCACGAAGCGGTCGTGCGGCTCCTGGCTATTTTCGCCCAGCATCTGGCCATGTTGAGCAACCAGGTAGTGGTCCAACACGAGCATTCCGAGCCGCCGGTCATCGCGCGCGCCAAAGAATACATCAATGAACACCAGACGGAGAACCTCCGTCTGGGCCACGTCGCCAAGGCCTGCAATACCAGCACGTTTTACTTCTGCAAGATGTTCAAAAAGGTGACGGGCATCAATTTCACGGATTACCTTTCCCGAGTCCGCATCGAAAAGTCCAAGAATCTCCTGCTTAATCCGAACCTTCGCGTCAGTGAAATCGCCTTCGAGGTGGGCTTCCAGTCCCTCACGCACTTCAACCGCGTGTTCAAGAAGATCCTGGGTCAATCTCCCACCGAATATCGCTCTCAATTGCTGGGCACCGGCCGGTGACTTGAATGGCGCCTCGGGTTCTTGGGGATGCTCGACAACCTCCAGTGGTTGGAGCTACATTGGCCCCGATGTCGTTGCAAAATCAACCTTTGACCATTGCCGGCCGGACCTTTCGCTCGCGCCTGATCCTGGGGACGGGTAAATTCGCGTCCCCCGAGGCGATGCGGGATGCTCTGGGCGCCAGCGGCGCCGAGTTGGTAACCGTGGCCTTGCGCCGGGCCGATTTGAGTGGGAAGAAAGACCCGTTCGCGAATATTCTGGAATTCATTGATGCCAATCGTTACCTGCTGCTGCCGAACACCAGTGGGGCGATGAATGCGGAGGAGGCGGTGCGGCTATCGCGCCTGGCGGTGGCGGCCGGGCTTCCGAAATGGATCAAATTGGAAATCCATCCCGACCCTCGTTATTTGCTGCCCGACCCCATCGAAACCCTCAAAGCGGCCGAGATCCTGGTGAAGGAGGGCTTTACCGTGCTTCCCTATATCAATGCGGACCCGGTGCTGGCCAAACGCCTGCAGGAGGTTGGGGTGGCTACGGTGATGCCCCTTGGCTCGCCGATCGGCTCGAACCAGGGTCTGCAAACGCGGGATCAACTTCGCATCATTATTGAACAAGCAATCGTCCCGGTGGTCGTGGACGCGGGTTTGGGCGCGCCGAGCCACGCCGCCGAGGCGATGGAGCTCGGAGCCGACGCCGTGTTGGTCAACACCGCGATCGCCATAGCGAGCGACCCGAATCGGATGGCCATGGCGTTCAAGATGGCGGTCGAGGCCGGCCGGGCCGCCTTCGAGTCCGGATTGGCCGCTCCCGCGGGTACGGCCATCCCGACGAGTCCATTGACCTCGTTTCTCGATTGACCGGCCATGAATTCAACTCCTTTGTCTGCGGCCCGTGCCCGCCAGATTCTTACCGCCGCCGCCCGCACCCGCATCGCGGTCGTGGGTGATGTGATGCTGGACCAGTTCATTTGGGGTACGGTGTCGCGCATCTCTCCGGAGGCGCCCGTGCCCGTGGTGGATTTTGAGCGGGAAAGCGTTATGCCAGGGGGCGCGGCCAATGTAGCCCGGAATTTGACGTCGCTCAACGTGCCGGCCGATTTATTGGGAGTTGTGGGTCAAGATCACGCGGGACGCCAGCTCCGGGACCTCCTCCGCGAGCACCAGATCGGTTGCAGCGGTCTCTTGGCCAAAGCGGGGCGGATGACCAGTGTGAAAGCGCGCATCGTGGCCCATAAACAGCAAGTTGTACGAATCGATCGCGAGACGCGTGACGGGCTGGATGCTTCGCTCACTCGCCGGCTCCTTGCGGCGCTCAAGTCGCGTATCTCTGGAACCGCCGCTGTGATCCTCGGCGACTACGGCAAAGGCGTGGTGACCCAGGAATTGCTCGATCCCATCAAGAAGTTATGCCGCGAACATGGGGTCTGGCTCAGCCTGGACCCCAAGCCTGTTCACCGGCTCGATTTAACCGGGCTGTCGCTCATCACGCCCAATCGGAAAGAAACCTTCGAACTGGCCCGACTGTCCGATGAGACTCGCCACGGCGATCCTTTGAAGGACGCAAACCTAAAGCTGGCGGCGGAGCGGCTATTGGCGGAACTGCAGCCGGCCCTGTTGCTGATTACCTTGGGTGAATTGGGCATGCTTTTGTGCGAACGGGGGAAGCCGCCCTTTCATATACCGACCGTGGCGCAGGAAGTGTTTGATGTCTCGGGCGCGGGGGACACGGTCATAGCTTGCTTCACGCTTGCCATTGCGGCGGGCGCCTCCCCGAAGGAAGCCGCGGTCTTGTCCAATCACGCGGCTGGCATCGTGGTGGGCAAGCTCGGGACCGCTACCGTGGCGCCGGAGGAGTTGGTGGAAAATCTCAGCAGGGTATGAGCGAGACCAAGATCACAGCCCAGGCCATTCGCCAAATGAAGCGGCGCGGAGAGCGGATTGCTTCGCTCACGGCTTACGATTTCCCGATGACGCGACTGCTGGACCAAGCGGGTATCCCATTGATCCTGGTTGGCGATTCTCTTGGCATGGTGGTTCTGGGCTATCCGGATACAACGCATGTGACGATGGCCGAGATGGAGCATCACGTGCGCGCGGCGGCCAGGGCCAAACCAAACGCACTGCTGGCGGCCGACATGCCTTACGGAAGCTACGAGACGGTTGAGACGGCGGTAGCCAACGCCCGATCCCTGGTGACCGCCGGCGCCGAGGCGGTTAAGGCCGAGGGCGGGCGGCGAATCGCGGAGCAGGCCCGCGCCATCGTTGCGGCCGGAATCCCTTTTATAGGTCATTTGGGCATGTTGCCGCAGCATGTCCTGGAGGAGGGTGGTTACCACGTGAAGGGAAAGAAGGAGCCGGAACACCTGGACTTGCTGGCGGATGCGGATGCGTTAGTCGAGGCAGGCGCGTTTGCCGTGGTCCTGGAGTTGGTGGTAGCGACCGTGGCCAAAGAGTTGACGGCGCGGTTGCCGATCCCCACGATCGGAATTGGATCGGGCGCCGACTGCGACGGCCAAGTCCTTGTCATTCACGACCTGATCGGTCTGTTGCCTTGGTTACCGCTCAAGCACGTCAAACCTGCTCTTGAAGCCGGCGAGCAAATCCGCGCCGCCGTTTCCCAGTGGCGCGAGGGGATCGTCGGGCATCACTACTGAACTACCAGTATCCGGTAAAACCGTTGGGCCGCGACGGGGCCGTCAAGGGTAATCGTTAGCAGGCCATCGTTTCCGCGCAAGTCCGGGCCCGATGCGGTCCAGACCGAAGTGGTCAGATCGCCCGTGTATTGAAGGCGATAGATTTTGCCCGGGAGTCCGTAGAAGCCCAAGACGATCTTGTTAGGATTCGGGTTCAGAACGGAAATGCTCGGGGGATTGAGAGCAATGAGGTTGAAGGTTTGGCTCCCACTCAACGGCGGGACGCCGCTATCGGTCGCGCGGACGGTTACGGCGTTCGTGCTCGGGGTTTGGGCCGGCGTCGGCGTCCAAGTGAGCAAGCCGGTCGCCGCCGAAATGCCCGCGTTGGCGGGCGCGCCCGGGTCGAGGCTAAACGCGAGGGTTTGGGTCGGCGTGTCCGAATCGGTCGCGGTGATGGTTAAGGCGAACGTCTGGCCGAGATAGGTCCACTGATCGCCGGGGGCTGCCACTACTGGCGGGGTGTTGGCCGAGAAATTCGTCGAGGCGGAAAACGTAAGGTCATCAATGGCCAGCCCCTGGGCCTTCCCGGTCGGATCAGCCATTTGCCAGATCAGCCAAAGCGCGGCGCCCGGCGTCCAGGCTCGAATGGGTTGTTCGACACTGAGATTGACTTGGTTGGCCGGGGCGGTGCCGTCCACCGCGACTCCCCCCACGTCGCTCGGGACCGTAGGGTAACTCAGGCAGAGATTAGTCAGGGAAGCCGTGAAGTTGGTGGAAAGCGATTGGGCCGCCGTCGGGTCGACCAAATAATAAACGGCGATCGTCTTGGCTTTGTCGGATTGCCGCCATATTTCTCCGGTGAACCGCGCGCTGATCTGTCTGAACACATTCGTGGTCAGGTTGATGAATTTCGCCCCAAAGGCGGTGAAGCCGGTGGAGGAGGTTGCGAGCAAGCCGAGCGCCCGGTTCGTGCTTCCCGGCGGGCCGAAACTGATCACGCCACCTGCGGTTTGGTCGCCGTCCGAGGCTCCGAAACGGGTGCCCACGCTGGCGGAGGGATCCGCCAGGCCATACCAGCCATGCAGGCCAGCCAGGCCCATCCCTCCGCTCTGGCCGCTGGCCGCAGGTGGGGCCGCGAAATCAAACGGATTACCCAGCGAATAGGTAATCCCGCTGATGGTCACCGGGTTGCCGCTGTTCACTGAAGTCAGGCCCGGGTTCGGGAGGGAATTGAAATCTTGGGTGTAGACCGCTTCGGCCGCGGTGTAGGGGATGAAGGAAAACGGAATAGCGGCGTCATTGTTTGCGCCCGGGGTCGGATGGAAGAACTGCGCCCGGGCAAACGCCTGCCCGTCGGGGAATGAGCCGTAGGAGGTATCCGGGGCCAGGTTGGTATAGTCCAGATAGTCCAACACCTGGGGCTGTCCGTTGTATAGCCGGCTCAGGGCCAGAGAGCCGCTTCCGGAAGTCAACCCAATACTCGCGTGCAGTTCGTTGGTGGTTGAAAGGGTGGTCTGTCCGTCGGCGAAGATCACCTTGAACTGGCCGGGATAGATCAGGGCGTTGGTTTGGAAGGCCCACTGCGTCAGGTTCGTATAGGTGTTGGCCAAATAGAGACCAGTCAGGGGGATGGAGTTGGTAGAGGGGTTGTAAAGCTCGATCCACGGGACGCGCCGACCCGCGCGGTTGGTGATGCCAGTGAGGTTGTCAGCTTGAACTTCATTGATCCACAGCGCCGGAAAAGCCGGCAGGCCGGTGAAGACGGAATTCGTCGCCCCGGGTGTCGCAGTCGAAAGGACGACGGGTGGGGTGAGTTGCAGATTGGCCAGGCTGTAAACCTGGCCGCTGCTGGGGGAACTTCCGGAGAGGCGCACGAGCAGTTGCGGGTTAAGCGCGTCGTTGGTTCCGGGCAGGTACCAGTAGCTGAGCGTATAGGTATCGTTGGTCACGATCGCTCCGGTGTTTTCCCAAATCGAGGAGGCAATCGTGTCACCAAAACTCGTGGCGATGAGGTGAAGGCTGGCTTTTCCGGAGTGACTGACTGCGGTCGTGATCACCGAGTTGGCCATATTAGCGGAAACGGTCCATGGACCGCTCAACGGGCTCTCAAAATCGCCATTGGTGAGCAGGTTCAGACCCGCCTCGGGCACGCTGCCTTCAACCAGCTTGAGATCATCGATATAGGCGTCGCCCGTGTTTCCATGCAGGCAGAGGAGGAGTATGGGTCTGGGGGCGGCGCCCGTGAGCGTCACGTACTGCCATTGGGCTGGCGGCGTGATCGCGGAGTTGGTTTGTACGGCCGCCCAATTTCCCACTCGCCAGTTATCCTGCAGCGGATCGATCAATTGCAAGGAGACGCCGGCCCCATTGGCGTTGGTCGGCCACGGCGCCCTGGAGCCATAGAGCACTTGGGCCACTACTAGGTTACTCGACGCGCCGCTCGCGGGTTGGACCAGGCGCAGCATCCCGCCACTAGCCGACGGGACCACGGGAAACACGTCCAGGAGAGGAACAGCGATGCCATAAGCCCGGGCGAATGCGGCGCGATCGGCGCCGAGAACGAGAAATCGATTGGGCCCGATGAACGAACCGGCGGGAAAGGTGTACGAGAGTTCCGGCACCTGCCATCCTGACAAATCGAAGGGAGAATTGGTCGAGTTGTTGTAGAATTCCACGAACTGGGCGCCGATCGTCGCGGGTTGGCACATGATTTCGTTGAAAACCACTTGTCCGACGGGCGAAATTTGCGGGCCAGAGAACACCGCCGTCGCGGTCGCCGTGGCGCCCGCGACTGGTTGGCCGCGCGTATCCACGCCGGCCACGATGAAAGTATTCGCGCCCGCTCCCAGCGGGACGGTTGCAGTCCACCCGGAAACAGTGGGCCAGGTGAGGGGCCAAGGGACGCCATTGAACAAGACGGTCTTGACGCCAATCGGGGCGGTGCCGGAAATGGTGGCCACGTTGCCGTTTACCACCACCGATTTTACCGAGAAAGTGAGACTGTTAACCCCTTGACCCGCGAGAGTAGAGACGATCGAGTTATGCATCGTGCCGATCCAGGATTCGAGCGCGTTGGGACTGTTGACGATGATGCCGTAAGAAGTCGTCGTCAGTCCGTTGGCAACGAAGGCGGCATACTTGGCGTTGAGCAACGGATTGACTTTGGCATTGTTCATCGCCAGGTTGGCGATGTCCTGCAGCGCCCGCAGATAGGCCCGCCGATAAACCGGGTAGGTCTGAAAGGTAGCCATCACGGGGTCGGGGGCGCCCACGGTGAAGAGTTGACTCGCATCCGGTCCCCAGGTGCTCGTGCCTCCGCCCAGGGAGATATTCCAGTCCCATTTCAGCGCGGTCCACTTCCCACGATTGGGTTTGTAATTATACATATTCCACTGGTTTTGCGTCAAAAATGAATCCCAATCACCGGAGGCGTGCTCGATGGCCGACAGGCGCATCCACTCCTCCGTGTCCACCAGGGCTTCCATTTGGGTATAGTAAGCCGGATTGCTGGTGGGGAGATTAGCGGCTTCAATCAGGGCGAAGACGGGGGCGTAGTCGTTGGCGGAATCGGGGAATTGTCGGATCCACCACATCCAGCGGTAACGGGCCAACTTGAGCTGGTTGGGGACGCCATTAACCGTGGTCGTGTAGCTCCCCAGCGTGCACCAGGACATGTTGTTGAAGTTCATATAGGCGTTGCCTGTGGGCGCAACGTCGCCCTCAAACCACGAGTGGTTCTTGAAGAGAAAACCGCCGTTATCATTGGGAAAGTACTCTTTGAGCAGGTCCGCATCGGGGACTTGGGCGTCCTCCATCAACGGCGCATGGCGCACGCCGTTGACATAGAAGACGTAATAGCGCCGATTCTGGCCTCCGAGGCCGATCTGCTGAGCCATCCAATAGCAGGTCTGCTCCCGTTGGATCGTGTCGTCGTCCAAAGGTCCATTGCCCGGGACATGCTGCTTGTTGAGCGAGGTTACGCCCAGGAGCGGGTCGTCGTCGGGCACGATCCAGTGCATTCCTCCGACGGTCGTCACCGGAGAGCCAAGATTCTGGTGATAGGGGCTGCCCGCGTAGCGGCCGGTCCAGTCATAGATCACGCGTCCTCCGCCGTCAACCCAGGTGGCGTCGTACACCTCGTGCGACACCCCCCCGCCATTGGCCCAGCGCTGCGCCCAGTTCTGTGTAATAAAGACATGGTGATGGCTGAAGCTGGTCGTTGGGATCGTGTCACCGAAGGCGACCACGCACTCCCGCGGCACGGCCGCGTTATTCTGCAGGTTCGCGGGAAAAAGGGTCGTCACGCCGTTCGTGTCGACGGCCCGCACCAGGAACGCGACGACCTTGCCGGCGGTTTGGCCGGGAATGGTCGCGCTAAATATGCCGTCTCCCGCGTACGCGTCGCCGCCCGCGCCTTTGTCCAGCATGGGCACGGAAACGTAACTCGGATTGGGATTGTAACCGGCGTCCACCCGGTAGAGCAGGGTGGCTTGAAAAGGACTGACGTCGTGAAAGCGGGCGGTAACCACCACCGGTTGGCTGCTGGCGGGCAAGGGCGGAGAATGCGTGACCTCGTAGATCGCCGGGCCGGCGTTGGCCGCATAGCGGCTGTTGCGCCGGCCTGGGGTGCCCAGGTTGGCGGGCAAAGGCATCGCGCCGCTCACCTCGATCCAATTGCCGTGCAAACGCATCAAGACCTCCGGCCAGCCGCGCAGCCATCGGGCTTTGAGGCGGAGAGTCGCCGTCTGGCCCGCCGTCAAGGTGGTCTGGGTCAGCGCCGACTGAACATAATCCGCCAGGGTCCAAATCCCGTCGCTGGACCGCAAATGCAACGACTGTGAGCTCTGATATCCGCCCAGTCCGCCGACGGCCTCAAGGCTGGACCGAATGTGGTCTCCATACGGCGTCCACCCGGTTAACCCGGATTGGAAATCCCCATTGGCGACAATGTTTGGACCAGCGCTCCCGCCCGGGCGCACTTCGAGGTTGTCCACCAGGCATTCCCCAACATCCAACAAGCCGACTTGGACCACGTCAATGCTGCTTCCGTAATTGGCGCCATTATCCAGTACCCCGGTGAATTCCAGGTTGGTCCAAACCGACTTTGTAGTTTCATCGCTGTCGGCCCAATTATAGGCCAGGCGATGATTGGAATTGGGATTGATGAGTTCAAGGCTGCTGCCTCCGCCATGGGCCCACTGGCCCCAGCGGCCGCCTACGTCATATGTCACCTCGTCCTCAGCCACGAAAATGGTGTTCGTAGCCAGGCCTTTGGAACTTGAGGTCGTCAGTAACTCGGGTCGGGCCAGCACTACCCGTTGGCCCTTGTGAGAGAGCTTGCCAGTGTAGTTGCCCACAGTGTTACCGGCATTCAGGTTGGTATATTTGCCAAAGAGATTGGCGGCGTTATGCGCGACCACGAGGTAACTGTCCGGCGCCAGCGTGGTTCCGGGGGGGAAGTTGAACGACAGGGCCGAAAGGAACTGCCAATTGGCCAGGTTCACCGGGTTGGTACCCCGATTATAGAGTTCGATGTACTGATCGTCATCGTTGCCGCTGATGGGATCGTACATGAGTTCGTTTATTACGATGTCCGCCAACCGCGCGGGGCTATTGCCCGCTCCTGGGGTTTGCGCGGCCAGCGCGTAGAAGGCGTCCGCGCCGTCGGGCCAACGCCCGAATGAAACTTGGTCGGCCTGGGCTTCAAAAGGCAAGGTATCCAGCACGCGGCTGCGATCGGGGTTGATGAGATAGACGGCGCCGCCGGCGCCGTTGAGCTGAAAACCGAGCTGATGCTGATCGAAGGCGAGAAAACCGAGGGGACCGATCGTGGTCCCGGCCGGGAGCGCGAACTTCGGGGTTGCAGGGTCATCGGTCAGGGCACAGCCGGAAAGGTCTAACGCCTGGCCGCTATGATTGAAGAGTTCGACGAATTGAAGCGTGTTTGAATTCTCGGAGTGGGCCAGGACTTCATTGATCACGACGTTACGAAGCGGGCTGGGTCGATAGCTCTCGGGGAGTCCCGGCGAGCCGCCAACAGCGTCGCTGATATCCCAGGCGCGGGGTTGGCCTTCGCCATAGGTGGGGTGCGCGAGGACCAGAGAGTGGCCCGTGCCATCCGCGGCGACCGGCCAGGGATAGGTATTGGAATACGGAACCACGAGCAGGACGGCCCCCTGGGAGTCGAGCAATTGAAGGGTGCCGGATCTCTTGAGACTGCCCGCATAAGGACCGACAACGTTAGTGATCCCGTAAACGTTCTGGATGCTCGCTGGCGAGGCGGCTACCACGACGAAGGCCCCTCCGGCCAGAACGGCGCCCGGTGGAAAGGTATAGTTCAGGTTATCGGCCATGACTTGATAGCCGCTCAGGTCTTGAAACCACGGATTGGTGTTGTAAAGCTCGACAAACTCCACGTTATTGCTGTCCCCGCGGGGCGCGGGTTTGTACATGATTTCCGAGAAAACCAGCGGCGTTCGCCGGCTCGAAACCCCCAAGGGTTCATGCGGGAGCGCCAACGGGCTGGCGGTGGCGTTAGTTGCCGGGGAGAGATCTTGAAACTGCGCCACGGCAAGCTGACTCGAGTTGTGGCTCGACACGGCCATGCCGAGGTAGATCGGATCCGAAAGGGCGATGGTGGCCGTGCCAAGCTGCTGCCAGGTTAGCCCGTCAAAGCCGGCATAGCCGGTGAATTGATTTCCCACGCGTTGCAGCCGTAGCCAGCCTTGCGGGTAGTTTACTGGAAACTTACCCGTGGCGATCGCAGTGGCGCCGACCGAGGCGCGGTCCTCGAAGAAGGTCCCGTTCATGCTCGGAGTGGCCAGTACTGCGGCAAAGGGGCTGTTGATCGCCAAGCTACCCCGGGCCATCAGACCGGCCTTGGCAAAAGGGTCGGTCTGGCTGAAGGCAGCCAAGCGAATTTTTAAATCGAAATCGCCGCCCCGCATCTCATAGGCGAACTGGAACTGATCACTTACCCCGCTGATTCCGCCCCCTCCGCCGCCAGCCAAGTCGTATCCACTTTGGTCGGCGCCCATGGAGCCAACGGGGGTAGGATTGCCGATGCCCACCGGCAGAAAGGGCGCCGCCACAAAGCTGACCGTCGTATTGGTCGCGATCGGGTTGGGCAGGGTGGCTCGGTCCTGCAGGCCATTCAGTACCACCTCGTAATGGCTGGCGTAGGCCATCGGCGCGGTCGTGAGCACCACGGCCGCTCCTCCCGCGTTGAGGCGGGCGCTGTTCACTGCCAAGCCGCTGGCGAAAACGTAGTTTACAGGATTGGTGGCGCCGGTCACGTCGAGAGGCTCGGAAAAATCGATCTCCACCTGGGTCGGCCCCAGGTAAACGGCGCGAAGCACCGCTGGCGGCGTGGTGTCGGCGGGCACGGTTAAGACCGCGGGCGCGCTGGTGATCCAGCCGACGCTGTTGGAAACGATACAAGCGTAGGTCTGGCCGTTGTTGAGCGAGGGATTGGCGCGACTGATCGCGTAGATCGGGCTCCTGGCATTGGGGCCGGTCAAATTAGCGCCGTTGGCCTGCCATTGGTAGGTCACTGGGCCTGGATTGGTGACCAGCAACCCGAAGGCCGCGGCTCCGCCATCCGTGGCCAGGACGTTCGTCGGCTGCAAGAAGATCCCCGGTGGCAGGTCCGCTCCCGAATTGGGCACGAGCCGCGTGCCGGCCGAACTGGAGGTGGCAAGAGGCTCCTCAAAAACACCGTTGGGCAATTGCCAGCGCACCGCCAGATTGTCATTGCCGGTGGTATGCTGCATGCGCGCTTCCAGGTGATACCGATAACCCGCCTTGAGGGCTATTGGCGCCGACTGTTGGTTGGTTTCCGCCGTCCATTGGCGGGGAGCGGTCGCCCCACTCACCCAACAAACGGGCGTGGCGTCCGCCGCCAACTCATCCAGGCTGAGCAGGAGTTCCGAGGTGTCGGCGCTGGCGATCCAGAATGTGTAGTTCCCATCCAGGGGAGGGACTAGAAAGGCGCGCAGCCGCTGCCCATAATAGTTGATGCCCGTGTTGGTCTCCGTTTCGAAGGTAGTGTACACCGCCGTATAGTTCGTGTTCGGAATGTCCGGCCAATTCGGATTGTAGGCGCGGTTGGTAAGGGCGCCCAGGGTGTTCCCCACGGTGGAGCTGAGCCCGGTCCAAAGTTCGCGGTAAGCCCCGAAACTTGGTTGGGGTACAGTGACGTTCTCAAAGGTGGCGGTTGCCAGAGCGTTGTTGTCGTTGGCGCACAAGGCTAAACCAGCCAGGCAAGCTGGGTTCATGGGAATTGTCTGCGTTGCGCCAACTGGTTGCCAAACCACCCCGTCGGCGCTCCAAAACGCGCTAAAAACAGCGCCTGAACGCGCCAATCGCAGCCACACCGGCATGCCTGCGCCGCTCGGGATCGAGGCAACCTGGTAATAACAACCAAGCCCAGCGGACGTTCGCCATTGGAAAGTAATGCTGCCACTGGCCGTAGCGAGGACGGCGGCTTCGATGGCGCCAACCCCGGTATCGTTGCGAATGGCCACTCCGGCCTGGGCGTTGGGCGCCCCCTGCAAGGTCAGCACTTGGGCTTGGAGCATTCCATCGCCGTTCAAGGGCGTCCAGGCGAATTGGAATTGGTCCGAGTTGCAGACATCCGCGCCCCCTCCTGACAACGTCCACAGTCCGTAGGCCGAACTGGCTGAGCCGGCCAGCGCGGGGCCGCCGAGGTCCGCTTCGACCCAGCGCGGCGGCAAGGCGCCCCGGACGACCAAAGAAAGGACGCAGAGCAGGGGGGCGAGCATCCTCGCAAGCACCCGGGGATGCCAAGTGGGTTTCGCCAGCAAAATCGATGACGTTTTGTATTTGGTTCGCATAATTTGCCAGTGGTAGCCGGACGATCGTGGTCGCCAACCCGCCAGCTCTGGGCTAGTCTGAATTGTGGCGCGAGCGAAGTCAATGCGTCGACGGTCCCGGCCGACGGCGATTACCTCCTCAACAGGGCGCGAGCGAACCCTGTTGTGGGAGACGCAAAGGCGCCAATGAGCTCTTGTCATCCATGTTGGCGAACCAAAATGACCCGCAGTCAGGCCTTTCAGCAAGGGCCCTGGAATCCACGCCCGGAAAATTCTCGAAACCCCGTTTGGTGGCGGCTTTCGCTGTTGCGGGCATCTCCGACGCCATGGCGGCCTGGTTCACTTTCATTCCTCCTCTGGAGTGGGGCTTGGATCTGGCCACGGCGCTCTTGCTGTTTGCGATTCTAGGATGGCGCTGGATCTTGCTTCCGGGGCTGATCCTTGAGGCTATTCCCGGTCTTTCGATTTTCCCTTTCTGGGTCTTGGTGGTAGTGGCGGTGGCCGTCTGGGGCACGCCCCGCCCGAACCGAAGAGATTAGGGGCCATGGGTCGCGGCAATTGAACGAGACAGCGAGCCGTCGTCATCGCACGGCCCGAATTCTTGGGTAGCGGAGCTTGCCGCCACCGGGAGCAACATGGATTCCAAGGGCGGTTTCTTCAATGGCGCTTCACAATTCCGGCGCGCTGCTGTGACAATCGTCATTCAACCGCCATGGAACTGTCGGTTGAGGAGAGGACAATCCCGATTGATTTTAGCAGCTCAGCCGGTGTATATCCGGAAGAATGATGATAAGACCATGAATCAAACTCTGATTTCCGCGCCGCTTCGCCGCCTCGTCCGCTCGCTGCCGCGGCTTGCCTTTTTGTGCCTGCTGGCCGCAGGCGCGCCGTTGACAGTTGGCGCATCGATTGAACACGTTGTCGTCATCGGTTGCGATGGGATGGGCAGTTTGGCGTTCACCGAGACTAACGCTCCCGTGATGCGCCGACTCATGCGGGAGGGCGCCTGGACTCTTCGGGCGCGGGGGGTCATGCCGACTTCCAGCAGTCCGAACTGGGCCTCGATGATCATGGGGGCCGGGCCGGAGCAACACGGCGTTACCTCCAATGAGTGGGAGACGAACAAGTTCGATATCGCGCCGACTGTGGTGGGGACCGGAGGCATGTTTCCGACGATCTTCGGCGCCCTTCGGGCGCAGCGTCCCACCGCGCGGATCCTCTGCGTTCATGATTGGGACGGGTTCGGACGGTTGATGGAACGGAGCGCGGTAGATGTTCTCGAGAATGTCAAGGGCTCCCCCGCGACCGCCCAAAGAGCGGTTGAGCTGGTCAAGGAGCGTAAACCCAATTTCCTCTTTATCCACTTTGATGATGTGGATCACGCGGGCCACAAATTCGGATGGAAAACTCCGGAATACTTCGAAGCTGTGGAGATGATTGACGGGCTGATTGGACAGGTGTTAGCCTCGCTGGATGAGGCTGGAATCAGAAAGCAAACCCTCGTCTTGGTCACCGCCGACCATGGCGGCGTTGAAAAGAAACATGGCGGGACCACGATGGCGGAACTCGAGATACCCTGGATCATCGCAGGCCCGGGAGTTCGAGTTGGGCACCAAATTCAGTCGGCCGTCAACACCTACGACACGGCGGCAACGTTAGCGATGGTCTTTGGCATCAAGCCGCCGGAATCCTGGATCGCGCGGCCCGTTCGTGAAGCGTTCATTGAGTAGCCCCAATAACATACTGATTATAAGAAGGTAAACCCGAGATTCCCATGCCCGATACCAACTCTTTCTCCGACCCCAGCCTCCGCGTGGAGGGTGACATAAACCTTTCAGACCATCGGAAAGGGTGGGCCAACGCGGAGATCGATGCGGACACGCGGGCGTTGCTGACGGAAGACGAGCGGTGGTTTATCCATCAGGCAATGTCCACGCCGTGCCTGAACGTGTTGCGGGGGGCCAAAGGCGCCTGCATTGAGGACGCGCAGGGGCGGCGTTATCTCGACTTCCACGGAAACAATGTCCATCAAATAGGTTTTGGCCATCCGCGAGTGGTGGCCGCCATCAAGGAGCAACTGGACAAGCTGTCCTTTTGCACGCGGCGCTATACCAACGAGCCGGCGATCCAACTCGCCCGGGAACTCGGTTCCAGAATGCCGGGCGGCAAGGGGCGCGTCCTGTTCGCGACCGGAGGGGCTTCGGCCATCGGCATCGCATTGAAGCTGGCTCGGGCCGCCACCGGCCGTTTCAAGACGGTATCGATGTGGGATTCATTTCACGGCGCGTCGCTCGATGCCATTTCCATCGGCGGGGAAGCCGCTTTCCGAAAGAACGCTGGCCCGCTTTTGCCCGGTTGCGAGCATGTACCCCCGCCGGACCCGTCTCATTGTCCTTTCCGCTGTGGCACCGCATGCAATCTGGCCTGCGCCGACTATATTGAATACGTGCTGGAGCGCGAAGGTGACGTGGCTGCCGTGGTCGCCGAGACGGTGCGGAATGTGCCCATCATTCCGCCTCCGGACTATTGGAAGCGAGTGCGCGCGGCCTGCGACAAACACGGCGCCCTGCTCATTTTAGACGAAATCCCTATTGGCCTCGGGCGCACTGGGCGTTTCTTTGCTTTCGAGAATTTTAACGTCGCTCCGGATATCGCCGTAGTCGGCAAGGGCCTCGGAGGAGGGGTTTTCCCGCTGGCTGCGATTCTCGCGCGGGAGGATTTGAACGTCGCTCCGGAACGTTCGCTTGGACATTTCACCCATGAGAAGAATCCTGTGGCCTGCGCCGCTGGGGTGGCCACGCTCGCGGTCATAGATGAGGAACGATTGGTGGAGCGCGCCGCCACCTTGGGCGCGAAAACGGTCTGCGATCTGCGGGAACGGCTGGTCAAGAATCCGCTGGTGCGGGAGGTGCGCGGGTTGGGTCTCCTGCTCGGGGTGGAAATCGGAAGTGACAATGGAAATGCCAACGATCTGGCGGAGCGGACCATGTACGCCGCCTTGAGACGCGGGCTTAATTTCAAGGTCTCCAAGGGCAACGTGCTCACCTTCGCCCCGCCTCTCAACGTCACGGAGGAGGAGTTGACTCAGGCTTGGAGCATCGTCGAAGCCGCGCTGAACGACGTTATTTCGACTTCCTGTAATCCTTGAGAGCGTCGGCCGCCTTCACGTCGCCTTGCGCTTGGGCGGCCTGGAGCGCGCCGTTGAGGGCGAGCATTCCGCGCGTGGTGACGCTGGTTTGCTCCTTGGTTAAGCCCGGCATGCCAGCGAGGACTTGCAGCCCGGCGTACGCCTTCGAATAATCCGCCGCCTGCGCGGAGGCGATAATTTCGGCGCTAAGGCTCTTGCTGTCGCCGGAAGCTTGGGCGAACGCTTTCTCAACGGCGCCAGCCAATTGCTCGACCGGCAGCGGCGGCGGCGGGGAATTGTCCTCCTTGCAACCGAGCGTCAACAAGGCCGCCAATAAAAAACCAAGGGCTATTCTCATGGGTTTTGCAGTAGAAGTGTTCTGATTCGAGGTGATTATTGCGGCCTATTCGGCGAAGGACGTGAGCGGAATCTCGCCGGTGTAGTAGCGATAGTCGATGCCCACCTTCAAACCGGTGAATCGGATCCTCGACACGTGCTGATCCACCCAAACCGTTTGACACCCCTTGCTGTGGCGGTACCATTCTGAATCGAAATGGTAGCCGTTGTAAAGGCTCGACAGACCCCCATAGGGCGGTTGCCCGATCCACTGGGTCAGGATTTGCGTCGTGCCGGGAAACAAGCCAATGGTGTCCTCCGCTCCTTCCATTTTCTGCTCGGCGGCATCCTGGGCGAAGATCATCTTCGAGGGAATCTTGTAGCTGCTGACTTTCTTCAGCGACGGTTCCACCTTCGGATCGAAAGGCTCGAGCAAATAAGCGCAGACTCCGTAGGTGGAGTTCTTCCAGAAATCTGAAGGATAATACCTTCCATCGTCATGCCATTCGTCACAGTGAACGCAATCGGGGCAGTGGAAGAGACTGGCGTTCTTGCCGAAATAGTCCAGGTAGCCCAGGGCCCAATAGGCCAGCGAATCGGTCGGTTTTAAGAGCACGCTGGATTTTGGGCTCGCCGTCCATTGCCCATCGTTCGGGATGGCGCCACCACCTAGATTCCAATACGTATCGGCGTAGTCATGAGTGTACATCGTGGAGGCCAGACCGACTTGCCTCAGATTACTTTTGCATTGCGCCGCTTTCGCCTTTTCCTTTGCCATGCTCAGCGCGGGCAGCAACATCGCCGCCAGGATCGCGATGATGGCAATGACTACCAGCAGTTCGATCAACGTGAAACCAAACCTGGGTCCATTTCGTCTGGGAGCCAAACAATTACTTCCACCAGTTCTTTTCTTCATGTTCTCAATGCGGATATGTTCCATTAGCGCACTACCATACAGCGGCGGCGTCGTTTCTCAACTGACGTTCAAGTGACGAAAGCATGACTATTGATAAGATCGAGCGTCAAAGATGAAAAACCAGGGAAAATTACACCTTTCCGGTTGTTAATCTACTGGATTCGGGCCAGAAATATGGCTCGCGATCCTGGGGATCGCAAGACGAGAAATTGGATTTTTTATGGACAGACACCGGATCGTTCGTTTGGCGCTTTGGACTTTGGCCATCGGGGTCATTGCTGGGGGGGGCGTCTTCTACTTCTCGGTTCGAGACCGGCCCGCCCTGGATGCTCCCGAATCAGCGGCGGGGCCAACCGAGCGGGAGGTGGAAGCCGCTACCTCGCGAGCCGCCGCCGGAGATGTCGAGGCCCAGTTACGGATCGGCCAATGGAAGTTGAAGAGCGCAACTCGGCCGAGCGATTATCTGGAGGCTGCGGGATGGCTGCGCAAGGCCGCCGAATCCGGCAACCCTGAGGCCGAATACCAATTGGCCACAGTGTACCAGGCCGGGCGGGGCGTCCAACAGGACGACACCAACGCGGTGTTTTGGTTTCAAAAAGCCGCCGCGCGGCAGCATACCGCGGCGCTGTTCAATCTCGGTTCGATGTATGAGGCGGGAAGGGGCGCCCGCATGGATTCGAGGGCTGCCGCGGGTTACATGCGCCAGGCCGCCGAATTGGGCGACGCCTATGCCCAGTACAACATGGCCCGGCGTTCCGAGGAGGGACACGGCGTGACGCGGGACCTGGTGGAATCTCTGATGTGGTATCAACTGGCTGAAGCGGGCGGAATTGAAGGCGCCAAAGGCGGTCGGCGCGCCTTGGAATCCCGGTTGACCTCAGAGGAGCGCTCTCGCGCCGGGCAGGGCGTCCGGGAGTTCAGAAATAGGCTCGCAAACAAAGCAAACGCCGCTTTGCCCTAAACCACCATCTATCAATTATATGTGTAAAATCAAAATGGTTATGTTCGATCTCTCCGGCACCACGGTGCATGATGATACCGGAGTGCGCGACTGTCTCTACAAGGCCGCGCAGGAGCAGGGGCTAAGGACTACTCCCGAGGAAATCCTCCTCCACATGGGCACCAACAAGATCCATCTCTACCAATTTCTTATCGCTCGGGAGAAAGGCCGGGCCCTCGACTTCCGGGATTTCGAGAAGAGCCAGGACTCCGCCACCTTGGAGTTCGCGACCAAGGTGTTTCACCGTTACGAAGAGATTATGATGGACCACTACCGGAATGAAGTGAAGGAAGTGCCCGGCGCGTCGGCCACCTTCCAGTGGTGCCACGAACACGGCATCAAGGTGGCCACCGATACGGGATTTCATCACTCGATCACGAGGGCGATCATGGACCGCCTTGGCTGGCTTCGGGAGGGGTTGGTGGACATCTCTGTGGATGTTGAGGACATCCCCGGCGAGCGAGGGCGCCCGGCGCCTTTCATGATCTTCCACGCGATGCAACACCTCGACATCCAATGCGTGAACGAGGTGATCAAGATCGGCGATACTCCGGCGGACATGCTCGAGGGCATCAATGCCGGATGCCGGGGGGTCGTCGGCGTTCTCAGTGGTCCTCGCCCGGTCTCGGCCTGGGGTTGCTACCGGCACACTCATGTCATTCCGACGGTGAAGGAACTCCCCCAATTGATCGAGACCGAGTTCTCCTGAACCGATGAAGACCAGCAAACTGGCGATTTTTCACGGCGCGGGCCAGCCATTCACCTACGAAACGACGCCGGTGCCAGGGTTGCGGGACGGCGAGATCCTGGTCCGCAACGAGTACACCACGCTCTGCCGCAGCGACCTGAATACCTTCACGGGCAAGCGCGTCGAGAAGACGCCGACCATTCTTGGCCATGAGATCGTGGGGGTGATTGAGGCCATGGCGCCCAGTACCCCGCGGAAAGACGATCGCGGGTCGGAATTGCGCGTGGGCGATCGCGTCACCTGGGCGATCTACGCCTCGAATCCGGATTGCTGGCTGTCGCGCATCGGCATCCCGCAAAAGGCGGCTGGCCCTTTCAAGTACGGCCACGAGCTGATAACGCCGGAAAGCACCTTGCACGGCGGCTTGGCTGAGCACTGCTTGTTGCGCCAACATACGCCCGTTATCCGCATCGATGAGCCGATCCCTCTCCCGCTGATGGCGCTCATCAATTGCTCGGTGGCCACGGTGGCCGGTTCTCTGCGGCTTGCCGGCCCCGGTGCGGGATCGCACGGTGGCGATCGCCGGGGCGGGCATGCTTGGGCTCATCGCGGGCGCCATGTGCCGTCGGGCGGGCGCAAAGCGCATCTTCGCCTTGGACATTAACGAGGAACGATTAGGTACGGTCGGGAAATTTGGCGTTGATTTTGGCCTGAACCTCAAGGACGGCGGCGCGGCGTTAACGGAGCGTCTGGCCGTCGCCCTCCAGGGCGAGCCCGTGACCGTGGCTCTGGATTATAGCGGCGCCCCCGACACGATGGAAGTCCTGCTCGGCCTGCTCGGCATCGGCGGCACCGCGGTTTTTGTCGGGGCCACTTTTCCCCAGCGAGCGGTCCAAGTGAATGCCGAGCAACTCATCCGCAACCTGCATACGATTAAGGGCCTCCATAACTACAACGGGCAGGACTTCATCGCGGCCGCGCGGTTCATGGAACAAAACCACCGGCGGTTTCCTTTCGAAAGCCTGGTGCATGACAAGTTCAACCTCGATACGGTCAACGAGGCTTTCGATTACGGCGTCAAGTCCGGCGCGTATCGCGTGGGCGTTCGCATCGGCTCCGCGCCTTAGGCCGGACCTCCTCAATCTTGGGCGCAGTATCCTGGCGACTTGTTCGAATTCGCCCAAACCACGGCACAGCGTCGCCCTTTCGATCTACGCGCCAGAGTAACCCCGAGCCAAGGGCTCTGACCACGGCTCGCGCGGAGGCTTGATCACCAGACGCCCGATGTCATCGAATCGTGACGCGCCCGCCTTCCGCGCGCCATAGTCGTGGGCGAGTATTTCGGCGTCGATCACCGGGCAAACCGCCGACCTGAACGCGGGGTGGCGTGGATTTGCCCGACGGGCGACACCGTTATGACATCGCGACCAGGATCATTGCCAACGCCAACCCGTGCTTATGCCTTCCTGGGCACGATCGTCATCGGGTACATCGGGGTCTATCTTTGCCGCAAGAATCTCTCGGTAGCGGTGCCAGTCCTGCAGCAGACCTGGGGTCTGACCAAGAGCCAGGTAGGGGTGCTCGAGAGCGCTGGAACCTTCGCGTACGCTTTCGGTAAGTTCTTCTGGGGACCGGTGACGGATCGCGCAGGGGGGCGGGTATCCCTGCTTAGCTCCATGGCATTGGTGGCGGTTTTTGGCGCCGCCGGGGCCCTGGCTCCGTCCTTGATGGCTTTAACCGTTCTCTACAGTACCAACCGGCTTTTTGGCGCGGCGAGCTGGGGCGCGATGGTCAAGCTGGTGCCCGAATGGTTTGCTCCCAAAACCATCGCCTTTGCTTGCGGGTTGTTGGCTTTGAGCTACGTATTCGGGGGCGCTCTGGCTTCGTCCTTTGCCGGTGTGGTCGCCCGGTTGACTCATGAATCTCTGCCGGCCTTACTGGGACTGCCTTCCTTGGTGCTGGTGGTGTTGGTCGTGGTTTGCGGATGGGTGCTGTTCCGCGCCGGAAAAACGCGCCTTCATCCGGGACCCACAGAGACAGGCTCTCGCTTCCAGGCTCGGCAGGTGCTGGAATTGTTCTTAGACAAGAGTTTTCTCGCCGTCCTGGCTTTGAGTTTCACGTTAACCCTTTTGCGGGAGACCTTCAATTTTTGGACGGTGGATTTTATCCGTACCGAGGGTGGCAATCAAGTCTCGGTCTCGGACGCGGCGCTGCTCTCAACACGATTTGATTTATGCGGGGCCGCGGGCATCCTGCTCATGGGATGGATTTACGGTCGTTTGGGCGCGGGCGCCCGCAAAGCGCTCCTCGCGGGGATGTTGACCCTTCTGGCAGCGCTGCTCGCGGTCTTGCCCCGGTTTTTCCACCTTGGTTTATGGGCGCTCGCCGGAGGAGTCGGGGCGATTGGCTTTCTGGTCTATGGGCCTTACAGCCTGCTCTCCGGCGTCCTGGCGGTTGAGGTCCGCGGACGGGAGTATGCCGCCACGGTCGCGGGGTTGGTCGATGGGGTCGGCTATATCGCGGGATTTCTCTCCGGCGTTTGTTTCGGCAAACTGCTCATGCTCGGCGGTTATCGGCTCGGGTTCCAGGTGATGGCCGCGCTGACTTTGCTGTCGGCCTTGACCTGTCTCTTACTCTACGCAAAACCGCCGCCGGCTCCCGTATGCCTGCCGCTTTTGCAAGACGATTCTTATCCCATTGTTCCCTAACATTCATGAAAGCATTCTGTCTTGGCGGCGCGGGCCGTATTTGTCGCGAAGCGATTCTCGATCTGGTCGAGTTCTCGAAGTTCCAGCGGATCACCGTGGCGGACGCGAACGAAGAGGAGGGCCGGAAGGTCGTGGCCTGGCTGGATGATCCGCGGGTGGATTTCGCTAAAGTGGAGGTCAGAGACCATGCGCCGACGGTCGGGCTGATGCGCGGCTACGACGTGGTGATGGATGGGACGACTATCGCCCTGAACGGCCTGTCCACCGCTTGCATCGCGGAGGCCGGCTGTCACGGCATCAACCTCAACGGCTTTGGAGAGGAAGACGCTTCACACCCGGTTTTCCTGGAGCGCGGGAAGACCTGCGTGCCCGGGTTCGGCATGACTCCCGGCGCCACTCAAATGATGGCGATGCGCGCGGCCAACCAACTCGACAGCGTCGAGACCGTGCGCGTCAGCCATGGCGCCTATCGCCCGATCGCTTTCTCAGCGTCAATAACCGAGACGACGACGTATGAATATGACCCAAAACTGCCCGGGCGGGTGGTTTATGAAGACGGGAAGTTCGTGCAAGTGCCGCCCTTCGCCCGTCCCCGGGACATCGAGTTGCCGCCGCCTTATGGGACCAGTCCGGAGTATATTATTCCGCACGCGGAAACCAAGACGCTGGCGAGAAACCTGGCCCGCAAGGGCGTCCGCCTGATCGAGGTGCGCGGTACCTGGCCGCAAAAGAACATGCAGCTTATCCGGGCGCTGTACGACTGGGGATTCATGCGAAATGACAAAATCCAGGTCAACGGCCGGGAATTCGGGATCATGGAAGCTATCGCCGCCCACCTGATGCAATCGCCCGAAGGCCGCGAGACGGAGCTTTACGGCTACGCGCTGCATGTGGAGGTGGTCGGCAAGCGCGACGGCGAGGCCTATCGGCACACTCTGTGGCACACGCATCCCGCGTCGGACGGCTCGCGGCCGGGCTGGGAAAAGCTGCGGGCTTACACGCGCAACGTGGGCATTCCCCTGTCCATCGGCGCGCAGATGCTGGCCGGCGGGTTGGTGAAGAAGCCCGGCGTGATTACCCCCGAGGAGGCCTTTGATCCGGAAGCCGTGATTGGCGAGTTGCGCCGTCGCCAGATCCTGGTTCACGAGAAAATCGAAAGATTATGAGGATGCGGATTCGATGCCAGGCATTACCGATGGTCCGCCCGGCCGACGAGGCCGCCAGCGCCAAACCGGCGGAGCGGAGCAGGGCCGGCGCAAGTCCACGGCCCGGGTCACGGAATGAGGCCTGTTCTTTCTTGCATTTGGGTTAGCCTCTCGGACCTTCACCAAGTTGACGCTACGGACCCATGGCTCGATAAAACCTCTGGGTATTGGTGCTGGCCCCTGGATCGTTGAAATGGCCGGTTCCAGTAAGGCCAGACACCGTGACGTTCGCCAAGGGCGACCAGTCTGCAAGATTGGTTGAGGCCAGAATCTCGTAGTCCCGTCCCGGCACGCCTTTAATCGTGCCTTGCGCCATGCCGCCGGAGAGCGGGGCTACCGGCCCCAGTTTGGGTAGCGGGGGGAGGATGGCTCCTTGTGATTCCAGGATCGTAGCGGAAGTTCCCACCACGACGAACGAACCACCGCCAGAAGTAACACCGCTGAGCTGGCCAGGGACGATCCCGAAGGACACGGTGGTCCAGTTAGTCCCGTCGCTTGAGGCGGCGATTAAGCTGGCGGGGCCGCCAGTGGGCGTTCCTATTCCAACCGCTACAAACGTGCAGCTGCCGAAGGCTATACTGTAAAGAACAGGCGCGACATATCCGTTGGTGTATGGGGGTTCTATCCAAACCACTCCATCCGTGGAGGTGGATACTCCATAACGACCGTCGCCCACGCCCACAAAAGTGCCGTTGCCATAGGCAATTGCGTAAGCGAAAAAGTCCGTCCACGCAATATGGCTGCTCCAAGATATTCCGTCCGGGGAGGTCAAGACCGTATAGGTGCTGGTTGGCACGACGAAGGCGCCGTTGCCAAAAGCGATCCCGTTCAACCACGTGGAAGACCCGGAGGTTCGGGTGGTCCAGTTGGTCCCGTCAGGCGAAGTCACAATCGCGCCCCGGCTCCCCACAGCCACGAAAATGCCGCTGGCGTAGGTGACGCCGTAGAGCGCATTGGTCGTGCCGGACGATTGGATGGTCCAGTCAGCGCCGTTTGGCGAGGTCAAGATTGTGCCCAAGTCCCCCACCGCGACGAAGATGCTGTTGGCGCAAACGGCCCCCCATATTCGATTGGTCGTGCCGGACGTTCCGCCGGTCCAACTGACCCCGTCGCGTGAGGTTAGGATCCCGCCCTGAAGGCCGAATGCCAAAAAATTGTCTTGGCCAAAAGCGACGCACGTCAGGCTGGTGTCGTTGGTTGAGGCGGGTAAACGGTATCGCAATGTCCATTGCTCCAAAACGGCGCGGGCCTCATTCGCGCTCCAAGATAGGCTGGCGGCAACGACTGCCGGTAGGATCAAGTCTCTTATGGAATTTCTCATAGGTATATTGCCTTCTTAATTCACGTCTCGATTTACAGATCCTCTCTCAATCTGTTCTTCTTAGCTGTAACACGTTCGCCAGTCTTGTATGCAGGGGAAACCGCGATTCGTTCTGTAATCTAAAACACTACAGCATTTCGGGTTTAGTACTGCGGGCTATGGTTTTGCACTTGCCAGCGGAAGACCACGTTCAGAATCCCCCCTGGATTCGGTTTTCCGGGTGATGCTGAACTCAACGCCAGCGTGGTTAACGGCCTCCACGAGTTCATCTGCGTTGTCTAGAAAGGCCCGTGGCAGCAGATCTAGAGCGATGAATCGGTTCAGTAGCTTCAAGATGACTCCCCGCGGCTGTGATGGGGATGTTCGATCACTAGGGCGATGACGAGATGGACTTCGCGGAGGTCAATGGCCAGGAATCGGTCAAGCGGGCGCTGGACAGCTTCGATGATTTGGGCGGCGACGAAATGGAGTTCGCGGACTTGCCAGTTTCGTTTCTACCAAACCAGAGTCCAATGATAGCCCGTAGCGGGACATCCCTCTGCGATGCCCTAACCTGTAGCCCTTCCTCTGTGGAAAAGAGCGCGGAACTCCATGGGAATCAAAACCGAGAATCATCGAGGCCGTTCAGATCGCCTTTAACCCGCCAAAGCTGTTAAAGAAGCGGATCCGCTTTCATAGGACAAGTCTCCCATTGGCGCTGACGGCGCGCAAACCTGTTGCAAGAGGCGCCCGGCGTTTCGGGTCTTGCGTTCGAGACAATTTGCGGAAGTCGCCAGTTTGCGTCAGTTCACTTTCCTCATTGCTCTTTCGCCCCCTCTCGGTCAAGACTTTACGCATGTTGGCCAAGGTTTGTTCGGCAGCGGTAAATGGCATTGAAGCGTACCCGGTCGAAGTGGAAGTCAACGCGGGGTACGGGGATACGGTGATTGTCATCGTAGGTTTGCCCGATGCGGCGGTAAAGGAATCGCGCGATCGGGTGATCACGGCGCTCATCAATGCGGGGTTCGGGTTCACGTTCGGGCGCACGACGATCAATCTCGCGCCGGCGGATGTGAAGAAGGAGGGGCCGAGTTTCGATCTACCGATCGCCATTGCCCTGGCGGCGGCCAGCGAGCAGATCGAAAGCACCGTGCTCGACAAGTATATGATCGTGGGCGAACTGGCCCTGGACGGCGGGGTGCGGCCGGTCAAAGGGGTGCTGCCGGTGGCCTTGCGGGCGAAGGCGGAAGGCAAGCTGGGGGTGCTGGTGCCCGCGGAGAACGCTCCGGAGGCGGCGGTGGTGGAGGGATTGCAAGTCATCCCGGTGCGCAACCTGCGCGAGGCGACGGCCTTCCTGGAAGGCCAACTGGAAATCGCCCCCTTGCGCGTCGACCTCCAGGCGCTCTTCGAACAGCGGCCGGATGACGAGATGGATTTCGCCGAAGTCAAAGGCCAGGAATCGGTCAAGCGGGCGCTGGAGATCGCGGCCGCCGGCGGGCATAACGTACTATTGATTGGTCCACCGGGGACGGGAAAATCGATGTTGGCCAAACGGTTGGCGACCATCCTTCCACCCCTGACCCTCGACGAGGCGCTGGAGACGACCAAGATCCACAGCATCGTCGGCTTGCTCGAGCCAGGGCAGGCGTTGATAACGCGCCGCCCGTTCCGTTCGCCGCATCACACCGCCAGCGATGCCGGCCTGCTTGGGGGCAATATGAACCCTTCCCCGGGCGAGATTTCGCTGGCCCACCATGGCGTCTTGTTTCTCGACGAATTACCGGAGTTCAAACGCAGCGTGCTGGAGACCATGCGCCAACCCTTGGAGGAGGGCAAGGTGACCATCTCGCGCGCGGCGGGAACAATGACGTTTCCAGCCCAGTTCATGCTCGTTGCGGCAATGAACCCGACGCCCGATGGCAAGATGCCGGGCGAATCCCGCAGCACGCCGCGCGACATCCAAAATTACCTGGGCCGTATTTCAGGCCCCTTGCTCGACCGGATCGACTTGCACATCGAGGTGCCGGCGGTGAAGTTCCGGGACATCACCAGCGAGCGGACGGGCGAAACCTCGGCGCAAGTGCGCCAAAGGGTGGTGACCGCGCGCGCCCGTCAGCAGGAGCGCTTCAAGGCTAAGCCGAAGATCACCTGCAATGCCCGGATGGGCTCGCGCGAGTTGAAGCAGTATTGCGTCCTGGATGAAGCGACATTGGACCTGTTGCGATTGGCGATGGCGGACAAGGGTCTGAGCGCCCGCGCCTACGACCGCATCCTGAAGGTCGCGCGCACCATCGCCGATCTGGCCGCATCCGATGGCCTCGCCATCGACCATGTTTCCGAGGCGATTCAGTATCGGTCCCTGGACCGGCAGATTTGGACGTGAACTCGATCTCCCCCGGATCGCGCCGTCTTTGAGCCCAGTACTTTCCTAATCGCCGTACTCGTTGGTCAGCGCCTATCGAGCGGCAACCATCGATACACGCCACACTCCCCCCGCCCCGGCTTCAACCGCGACCGACTACCGGGCCGAATGCGAAACAGGGAATCTGAAGCGCACCTTCACCCAACCCTAGGGGGCGCATATATGATGATCGACGCCTTTCTTGGACGGCCGACCGTTCTCACGGGCCCGGTGAAGGTTTCTTCTTGTTGCTCATAGATGTCATGGAGGAGCAGAATACGTCTCACCGGAAACGTTTCCGATCGTCCTGGCTGTCGCGGTTAGCTGGGCTCCAACGAGAGGGTCGGTTTGCTGAACGGATTGGTCATGTGGGCTGAGTCGGGATGGCTGCCTCTGTTGGGCGCGATTTTGGTGAGCCTTCGAGGGTATTGGAGCCTTATGCGTCGGTTCGATTCCGACCCTCGCCTCCAATATCCATTGCGACCAATAGAATCAAGGAGTCTGTACGCATCACCTCTAATAAACCCTGTAAATAAAGGGGTTTTGTGATTGTGTGTGTGCAAATGCCAATAGCAACAGGGCTGCGGTCGAGATCTAACTTTTAATAAACTCGCAAACTGCTAGCACAAGTGCTAGCGTGTTCAATAGCTTCACCCCTGTTTCAAGGCGTTCAAAGCTGTCACCAGAAGACGCGAAACCTGATACCTGTGACCACCTCTGGCGGGCTATCGTCCTCTCA